>JAESGR010000206.1_pt1 | contig 80028 bp, 72 predicted proteins | sample 9269771 | NCBI WGS metagenome assembly JAESGR01 (sample SAMN15739572, study PRJNA653492) | algae metagenome | isolation source: Chroococcus sp. CMT-3BRIN-NPC107 and co-occurring heterotrophs from well... | place: USA: Clark Mountains Wilderness, California | collected 2010-04-18 | reverse complement strand
ATTATCACTCCATGCACACAGAGTTTCCAAAGCTTGCCCGCTCGCAAATAGGTTGAACTCTTCCTGCATCAGTACCCTTGATGTTCACTCTTACCCCTCATTCTATCTACAACTGTAGTGCTAAAAATGATTATTCTTGATTCAACGGTAGCATAATTCATTTATGCGTCTTGAGGGTTTCGTTTCATCATCTCCCAAGTAGTATAAGTGCCGATAGGGCTCCAAAGTATATAAGGGACAAGTAACAATGCTGCCCATCCAGAAATTGGCAATACTATGAGTGTTAATACAATCCCGATAACTGCACCAGTACCGCCGATAATTGTCCCAATTTTTAAACTGCGGAGTCTAAACATAACTGGAGTGTAGGCAATAGTAACAATTTCTAGCAGCAAATACAGTCCCATTAATAACCAATTTTTACTATTTTCCCAGGCTATGTAAGCTGACCATGCACCACAAATAAAAATAGTAATCCAAATAAAGGGAATTGCAAATTCAAAGGTTAACCATTGAGGGCGACGCAAGCGTTTGAACCATTTGCGATCGCTTGGTGTAAAAAAATTCGCCGCCATTGCTACAAGTAGCGTTACCCCCCCAATAACCAGCCAAGATTTAATCATATTTTTGTTGTTGTTCTAATCCAATCATGGTCTGTGTGACGGCTTAAGAGCAATCAGTCCTTTGAATTATTCTGCACCCGGATTGAGTTGGATCATTTCTTCGGTAGTATAAGTACCTACAGGGCTCCAAATAATATAAGGAAGCAATAACCCGGCGGCTAAATGAGAAATGGGGAAAACTGCGATCGCTAAAATCACACTTAATACCGCTCCCGATCCGCCTAAAATCGTCCCTACAAGTAGACTGCGAAGTCTCAGAGTTACGGAAGTATAAGAAACGGTAATAATTTCTAAAAGTAAATACAAGCCCATTAACAGCCAGGTTTTGGTGCTATTTGGTTCTTGTTGCCAAACTATATTAGCCGACCAAGCACCACAGATAAAAACAACCGTCCAAATTACCGGGATCAAAGGCTCAAATGTCAACCATTTTGGGCGACGCAATTGAATAGCCCATTTGAGATCGCGGGGTTTAAATAACACGCCGCCGAAAGCAACTAGGAAAGTTACCAATGCGATCGCCATCCAAGATTTAACCATATTAGCTTTATTGTCTTAACCTTACACATTTATAATGCCAATGGATAAAAGCAAGATTAATCTTCCTTAAGTTTGAATTAGTTTTTTATATTAAATCTTTATTAATTCTCGACAAGCTTTTAATAAAGATTTTGTTTACAGCATTTGCAAAATAATAACTTATCTCGTAATGGTTAATTTATTCAGTATATTTTCTGTTTCTCCCCTAGCCTATCGGTAATATAGTTGAGTTATAGCTTTTAAACTTAATTCTTAAAAATATGAAAAATAGCTCTTTTTCAAAAGAAGTTGGCGAAATAAAAAATACTCTTGTATTTACATTAGTTATGGTTTGCTTATTACTATCAACTACTTGGCTTTAAGCTAAAGTTGGAGAAATGCGACAGCGCCAGCGCGCTTGCAGAGCTTCGCATTTCCAGTTTTACAGATCACAAAAGCTTTAATCTTTTCAACGCATCTTCCGCCGCACATTTTTCCGCTTCTTTTTTGCTATGACCTTTTCCTCTCCCATATTCTTTGCCTTTTACACTTACTTTTGCCGTAAATTCTTTATCGTGGTCTGCTCCTGACTCCTTCACTATCTCATATTCGGGTAATTCAGCAGATTTAGATAATAACCATTCTTGAAGCATACTTTTATAATTTTTATTTGATTGAAAGTCTACCATATGTTTAGCCGCTTCAAGAAAAATTGGTTTTAAAAACTTACGAACTTCCTCAACCCCAGAATCAAGATAGTAAGCACCAATAACAGCTTCAAAAGTGCTACTGAGCAAGTTGAGATTAGTACAGCCTCCACCTAATTTTGCTCCTTTACCTAGCAACATTTTTCCTCCTATGTTCAACTTTTTAGCGAATTTAGCTAATTGTTGCTCATCTACTAAAGCAGAACGTAATTTAGTAAGTTTACCTTCGTCCATTTGTGGATAATGCTCGTAAAGTAATGAAGCAATTAGAAAACCGAGTAAAGCATCACCCAAAAATTCTAGGCGCTCGTTATTTTCTGTTTCTTCAGGATGTTCGTTCATATAAGAGCGATGGACGAAGGCGCGATGTAATAATGAAAGATTTTTAAATTTTGGCAAGTTGAACATTATTCTTTCAATTTCTTACAAGGTAAGTGTTTTATAGTTTTTAAACACTCTAAAATTTTTTGATTACCGATTGACTGAGGAGAATATTTTGGCGGGACAAGACGGTTTCCACGAGAATTATTGCAAGATTTACAAGCTAAACATAGATTATCCAAAGCGTCCGAACCGTTGTAACTTTTAGGAAGTAAATGTTCTACAGTTATCTCATCACGTTTAAGCTGTTTACAGCACCAGCAGCATATAGAGCCATAGAGTTCAATTAGTTGTTCAATCTTGTTGAGCTTACTCTTAGGATTCATAGTTACATATCTTTTTGCTATGGTTAAACGCACCATACACAAAGCAGATTTTGCGCTACTCTAAGCTGCTACAACAAAGACACTGCTCCCTAACTAACGGGATAGTTTATGTTGATAGAAACCTTGAATTAGGGATAGCATCAATTATCTAGCAAATAACCGCCTGTTATTGCTGAATTTGTATTGCAATCTCACGTTTTACAAGACTTAGAAAAGCCTCAAAGACATGAAATTGCAGCACACATCCAACAAATGTTGGTTTTGCTCAAGGTTGACGCGATCGCATTTTGTAACGCGAAATTTGCTTCTTAGCTTGGCTACTTAACTTATGGCACACAATTAGTTTTCTGTCAATAGTAATGAAAAATTATTGTAAGCTCGTTACCACCTAGACTAGCAGCTTATTTCTTACCCAAGCACGAAATAACTTTATTAAAGCGATTTCTCCAATAGTTTTACTTTGTTCTATAAATTGACTTATTTCTATTGCTGATACGAGCGGAAAAGCGCAACTAAATTCGCGTTCAATATATTGCTTTTCTACTAACTGATAAAAATGTAAAATGTGTCCGTTGCATCGCCAAATTTCCGGCACACCCAAGGCTGAATAAATCTCTAGTTTATTTACGGAACTGCTAGTAATATCAATTTCAATTGCTAAATCTGGAGGTAAATCCGTAGTTAAATCTAAGGTTTTTTTACCTCTAAAAGCTAATTCATTTTGAATATAATAACAATTATCTGGCTCTATTCCACGATTAGCTGACTTGAGCTTTAAAGTTGTAGAACCAGCACTTTTAATCTCAATTCCTAATTCTTCTGCTAATATAACAACTAAATTACCAAAATTACTTTTATAGCCTTCATGCTCAATTGGTGGAGACATAATTTCTAAAATCCCACACTCATAAGCAAACCTCAAACTCCTATCCTCACCTGTTTCTGTCAACAGGGTTTCAAAAGTTTCCCAGCTAATATTTTGTAAAATTGTACGTTGTTCGGCAGAAATTGAAGTAGCAATCATCTTACAAAGTGAGAGAATTAGGGTAAGCATTGCTCACCCTGCAAGCTTATCTAAAAAATGCTACCAAAAAACTCTATAGCTTCTTTCAAAGCAGTAATAAACACATCAATTTCGGCACGAGTATTGTAAAAGGATAAACTAGCTCGTGCAGTTGATTGCGCTTTTAAATAACGATGCAAAGGTTGTGTACAATGGTGTCCGGCGCGAATAGCAACCCCAGCTTCGTCTAACATAGTAGATAAGTCGTGAGGATGGACATCTCCCGCCGTAAAAGCAGCTAAAGCTGCTCTCCCAAAACCTGCTACCTTTGGTAAAGGACCATAGGTACGAATTTCGGGAATTTTTGCTAATTGTTCAAACAAATATCCAGTTAATTCGGCTTCATAAGTATAGATTTTGTCCATACCAATATTACTAAGATAATCTACGGCGGCTCCCAATGCAATCGCTTCTGCTATAGCTGGCGTACCTGCTTCAAATTTGTGCGGCAAATCTGCATAGGTTGCCTTGTCTAGGTATACATCGGCAATCATTTCACCACCGCCCAAAAATGGAGGCATAGAGCGCAGCAATTTCAACTTTCCATACAAAAAGCCAATACCTGTAGGGGCGCACATTTTGTGACCAGAGGCGACTAACCAATCGCAATCTAGCTTTTGCACGTCTATAGGCATATGAGGGACACTTTGGCAAGCATCAATCAATACTTTAGCACCATACTTATGAGCGATCGCAATAATTTCTTGGACGGGATTAATACAGCCTAAAGTATTAGAAACATGAACAACTGAGACTAACTTTGTTTTATCAGAAATCAGCGTTTTAAACTGTTCTAAGTTAAATTCTTCGGTTTCAGTTAATTCAACAAACTTTAGCACTGCTCCAGTTTTTTGCGCCAACAATTGCCAAGGAATTAAATTACTGTGGTGTTCCATCACCGATAGAATAATCTCATCCCCAGCGTTTAAATTCCTAGTACCCCAACTATAAGCAACTAAATTAATTGCCTCGGTTGCATTGCGAGTAAAGACAATTTCTTGACGAGAATCAGCGTTTATAAAAGCTGCAATTTTATCGCGGGAACTTTCGTAAGCATCGGTAGCTTTGGCGCTAAGAGTATGTACGCCGCGATGAACGTTAGAATTATACTGTTCGTAATAATTGCTTAACGCATTTAAAACTTGTACTGGTTTTTGCGAAGTAGCCGCATTATCCAAATACACCAAAGGATGTTCGTTAACTTCTTGGTGCAATATTGGAAAGTCAGCACGGACTAAATCAGCAAGGGTTTTTTCTTTAGTAACTGTCATTTTGGATAAATAATGAATTTACTTATTTAACTAACTGTTGAAAAGCGTTTAATGGAAGCATTCAAACTTTCGCGTAACGATTTTATTGGCAACTGATTAATAATTTCTGCCGCAAAAGCATTAACTAAAAGATTTCGCGCGTCGCTGGCATTTATACCACGACTTTGTAAGTAGAAAATCTCATCATCTTCTAATTGACTTACCGTTGCACCGTGAGAACATTTGACATTATCTGCTGTAATTTCTAACTGAGGCTTAGTATCAATTCTCGCTCTAGAAGACAGTAATAAGTTGCGATTTAACTGCGCTGCATTAGTTAGTTGCGCGGGTTTCGGTACAAAAACTTTGCCGTTAAAAACACCATGGGACTTATCGGAGACAATACACTTATGTAATTGATTTGTCGTACCATGAGGATAATTAAGTGCGATCGCACTATGAGTATCGCCTACTTGATTGCCTGAAAGTGCAGTCAAGCCAAATAGATTAGTATCCGTTTGCTCGCCAGCTTGGAATACTTCTAAGTTATGACGTGACACCTTACCGCCAAGACTCACCGCATAGCAAGTATACCGACTCGCGCGCGCCTGAGAAACTGCCGTTTTACCGATATGAAAAGCCTCTAAACTTTCCTGCTCAATTCTAGTATGGCTAACTTCGGCATTCTCCTCTACCCAAATTTCCGTAACGGAATTGGTAAAGTAAACCGATTTGTCGGCGTTTGTAGCGTTTTTGTATTCTTCAATCACTGTTACTTTGCTACCAGATTCCGCCACCAGTAAGCAGCGCGGTTGAGAAATGATTGGTTGTTCGCTTGTAGAAACAAATAATAGATGAATAGGCGTATCAACTACAACATTTTTGCCTACCCATACAATCGCCACATCACTTATACCAGAAGTATTTAAGGCTGTAAAAACTTCTGTAGCGCCTTGTTGCTGCGCCAAATATTTTTCGATGCGGGAGCGATAAGTTATTGGTAAACCAGCTAAATTACTGACTGTAATTCCATCAGGTAAATCTGCAACCGTCGATAGTTCAGACGCATAAACGCCATTAACAAAAACTAAACGGCTATTTTTGGCTTCCGGTAGAATTAGTGATGTTATGTCTGTTTGCTGTAAAGAATTCTCGCCAAACTCTACTTGGCGCAAAGCAGATAAATCAGTAAAACGCCATTCTTCATCGCGGGTTGTGGGTAAAGTTGCAAGACTGATTATGGAAGATGTGCGATCGCGCAATTCCTGCAACAATAATACTAATGCTGGCTCTAGTACCGCGATTTTTTGTGCCTGACACAGTTCTAATAAGTTGCTAAGTGCTGCATCTCTATCTTTTAGCTCAAGATTGCTAAGTAACTGCATACTTACCCTACCTCCGTTACCGCTTGTAGCACCCAGTCGTAACCGCGAGCTTCTAATTCCAGCGCCAACTCTTTACCGCCGCTTTTTATAATCCGTCCTTCTGCCATTACATGAACGTAATCCGGGACAATATAATTTAGCAAACGCTGGTAGTGTGTAATTAAAATCGTGGCGTTATCGGGATTTGCTAACTGATTAACTCCATTAGCAACAATTTTTAGCGCATCAATATCCAATCCCGAATCTGTCTCATCCAAAATTGCTACTTTCGGCTCTAATACTGCCATTTGCAAAATTTCGTTGCGCTTTTTCTCTCCACCAGAGAAACCTTCATTGACGCTACGACTTAAAAAAGCTGGATTCATTTTGACAATCTCTAGCTTCTCTTGCACCAATTCATCAAAATCAAAAGAATCTAATTCCTCTAAACCTTGCTGTTTGCGGCGAGAATTGTAAGCCACTCGCAAAAAGTCTAAATTGCTTACGCCTGGAATCTCTAAAGGATACTGAAACGCCAAAAATATACCCGCTCTAGCGCGTTCTTCGGCTTCCATTTCTAGTAACTTCTCCCCTTGAAAGGTTACTTCTCCCGCAGTCACATCATAAGCTGGATGTCCCGCTATTACCTTAGAAAAAGTGCTTTTACCCGAACCGTTAGGACCCATAATTGCATGAATCTCTCCAGCTTTTACTTCAAGATTCACACCTTTTAAAATCGAATTACCATCCACTTCCGCCGTCAAATCTCTTACTGACAGCAACACATCGCTATTTTCAACAATCATTCTTTATATTCTTCCCTGTTACCTTTCGTTTAAAAGGCAGGATTTTCACCCGCCTTTTAAATTAACCTACACTTCCTTCTAACTTCAGACTCAACAACCTATCTGCTTCTACAGCAAATTCCATTGGTAATTGATTGAATACATCCTTACAAAATCCGCTAATCATCATTGAGATTGCATCTTCTGAAGAAATACCTCGTTGCGAAAAGTAAAATAATTGGTCTTCGCCAATTTTGGAAGTAGAAGCTTCATGTTCTACCTTCGCCGCCGGATTTTGCACTTGAATATAGGGAAAAGTATTCGCACTAGCATTATCGCCAATGAGCATCGAGTCGCACTGCGAATAATTCCGCGCTCCTTCAGCTTTCGGGTTTATTTTTACCAAACCGCGATAACTGTTGGAGGAGTTACCTGCGGAAATTCCTTTAGAAATAATCGTACTGCGGGTATTTTTGCCCACATGGATCATTTTCGTCCCGGTATCCGCTTGCTGTTTATGATTGGTAAGCGCTACAGAATAAAACTCGCCTACAGAATTATCGCCTACAAGTACGCAACTAGGATACTTCCAAGTAATCGCCGAACCTGTTTCTACTTGCGTCCAAGAAATTTTAGAATTGACTCCCTGACACAACCCGCGCTTAGTAACAAAGTTGTAAATTCCACCTTTACCGTTTTCGTCGCCAGCGTACCAGTTTTGAACCGTAGAGTATTTCATCTCTGCATTGTCCAAAGCAACTAATTCTACAACCGCCGCGTGTAGCTGGTTTGTGTCGTACATGGGAGCGGTACAGCCTTCTAAATACGAAACAGAGCTACCTTCTTCAGCGACAATCAAAGTCCGCTCAAACTGCCCAGTATCGCCGCTATTAATACGGAAATAGGTGGATAGTTCCATTGGGCATTTGGTGTTTTTGGGAATGTAGACAAAAGAGCCATCGCTAAATACAGCGCCATTTAAGGCGGCATAATAGTTATCGGCGGCGGGGACAACACTACCTAAGTATTTTTTAACTAATTCGGGATGTTCTTTTAAAGCTTCGGAAATAGAGCAGAAAATTACGCCATCTTTAGCTAGTTTTTCTTTGAAGGTTGTAGCTACAGATACGCTATCAAAAATTGCATCTACCGCAACGTTGGATAGACGTTTTTGCTCGGATAACGAGATTCCTAACTTTTCAAAGGTTTCTAAAAGTGTAGGGTCTACTTCCTCTAAACTGTTGAGCTTTGCTTTCTGCTTGGGCGCCGAGTAGTAAATAATATTTTGATAGTCAATAGTTGGGTACTTGACATTTTGCCAATTAGGTTCGGTCATTTTCAGCCATTGACGATAGGCTTTGAGCCGAAACTCTAACATAAATTCTGGTTCTTCTTTTTTCGCCGAAATCAAGCGAACTACATCTTCACTGAGACCACGAGGAATCGTGTCTGCCTCAATGTCGGTGATAAAACCGTATTTGTAGGGTTGATTAACTAACGTTTTGACAGTTGCACTCATCAGTAGTGTTCTCTCGCGTTCTCTTGTGAATCTTGGTTGTTAGCGGCTAAACCTCTAACTTTTCTCTCTTTGGATAGCAGATAGGAAGTCGCCACTTTTGTAAATGGCTTCCACTATATAGTACGATTAAAGTAACACAATTGTTGTTTAATGTATCTCCATTTTAAGCTACATTAACAACAGGTATGTTGTCAAAGTGAAATTTTTTTGGGAAAAAGATGGCGATCGCACAGCAGCCTTCCACCAAGCAAGACATTCTGCAATATTTAGGGCAGCATCCTTCAGCTACCGCCCAAGAATTGGCAATAAAGCTAGAAATTAGCCAGCAAGCCGTGCGCCGTCACTTGAAAGATTTAGCTAATCAAGAATTAATTTCCTTCAGTGCGAAGTCTCAGCAAATGGGTCGTCCTCAACACGCTTATCAAATTAGCAGTAAAGGACGCGAAAGTCTAAACCAATCTACAAGTCAAAATTATAGTGCTTTTGCTATTTCTCTCCTAGGAACTTTAGCTGAAACTGTAGGCGCAGAGCAAGTTAGTCAAATTTTAAGTAAGCAATGGCAGCGTAAAGCCATAGAGTACCGCGAAAAACTGGGTAATGGCTCTTTAGAAAATCGCGTCGCCAAACTGGTAGAACTCAGAAAAGCTGAGGGTTTTATGGCGGAATGTCATTCTTTAGAGTCTAGCGACGGTTTTATTATGACCGAACATAACTGTGCTATTTCTAACGTTGCGGAGTCTTTTCCAGGAATTTGCGGACATGAATTAGAGATGTTTGCTCAAATATTGCCTGATTGTACCGTCGAGCGTACTCATTGGATAATTAATGGAGAGCAGCGTTGTGGTTATTTAGTGCGATCGCGTTAATAATGTCTAAAATTGTCACTTATAGTCCTGCTCATACAATAGTGCCGACCCACGAATGTTTCAATCGCTGTACATACTGCAACTTTCGTACAGATCCCGGTAAAAGCGACTGGCTGAGTTTGGATACAGCAAGAAAACAGCTATTACTGCTCCAAAGTCAAGGAATTTGCGAGATTTTGATTCTAAGCGGCGAAGTTCACCCCAATTCACCCCGCCGTCAAGAATGGTTTGAACTAATTTACAATCTGTGCGATCTTGCTCTTTCCCTGGGATTTTTGCCTCATACTAATGCAGGCATTTTAAGCTTTACAGAGATGGCTAAATTAAAAGCTGTTAATGTATCGATGGGATTAATGTTAGAGCAGCTAACCCCCAAACTGTTGCAAACTGTTCATCAACACGCACCGAGTAAAGTTCCAGAAGTACGATTACAACAATTAGAATGGGCAGCAGAGTTAAAAATTCCCTTTACAACAGGGTTACTTTTAGGGATTGGGGAAACGATCGCAAATTGGAGAGAAACTTTAGAAGCAGTCGCGCAATTACATCAACGTTACGGTCATATTCAAGAAGTTATTCTACAACCTCATAGTCCCGGAAGTCAGCAAGAGTTAGCTGCACCAGGTTTTGACTTACAACAGTTACCAAAAGCGATCGCTATAGCAAGGGAAATTTTACCTTTAGATATCGCTATTCAGATTCCGCCTAATTTAGTTGTATATCCCAGCTTATTACTTGCCTGTTTAGAAGCAGGAGCGCGAGATTTAGGCGGAATTGGGATAAAAGACGAAGTTAACCCCAATTATCCGCATTTGCACTCTCAACACTTAGCAAAAATATTAGATTCCTGGCAACTTGTGCCGCGTTTACCTGTTTATCCTCAATATCAAAAGTGGCTGACGGGGGACTTACAGACAAAATATCAAACTTGGGGCGATCGCTTGTTAAAACCTAATCAGAAACTCTCCCAAAGCAGCGCAATTTTGTAAGATAGAATTACTGAATTCGGGAACCATTTACTGGTCAAAACGCTTATAGAAACTATATATGGAAACCTTCAAGGGCTAAAATCTAGCCAAATTAAGCAATTACAGAAACTTTATCATCAGCGACTACCAGGCGATCGCTTGACTACACCGGAATTTGCCCAAAGACTTGCCGCTATTAGTACCGAAATAAATCAGCCTATATGCACCTATTTCAATCGCCGGGGACAGGCTATTAGAGTAGGTGTTGGTACTCCCCGTCAAACCCAGATTCCCCCCTTAGAATTGCCTCGCTATGGTGCGGAAAGATTGAGCGGAATTAGATGTATAACTACTCAACTAAAAACCGAGCCTCCTAATGAAGCTTCTTTAACCGCAATGGCGCTTCAGAGATTAGATAGCTTAATCGTTCTAAACGTTACAGGATCGGGCTTTGAACGACGTGGCGGCGGTGCTACAGGTTATGTAAAAGAAGCTTATATCGCTAACCTTACTCCCGAAAATGGCTTAACTTGGCAGGTATCGCCACCCTTGAGCCTAGATATTGTTGTTAATCAAGATTTTATTGACTTAGTAGACGAAATAGAAGGACGGTTTCAGCAGGAATTTGTCGCTCAACAGGTAGATAGCGATCGCGATCGCGTTTTATTGGTAGGAATGTTTACTGATGGCATTACACCTCAACAATTTAAAGATACCGTAGCGGAACTAGAACGGCTGATAAACACCGCCGGGGGAGAAGTTTTGCAAGTAGTGCAGCAAAAGCGATCGCGTCCTCATCCTCAAACCGTAGTTGGCGAAGGAAAAGTTCAAGAAATTGCTCTTATGGCTCAAACTTTGGGAGCTAATTTAATCGTTTTTGACCGCGATCTTTCTCCCGCTCAGGTGCGTAACTTAGAAATCCAAATTGGCATTAGAGTTGTAGACAGAACTGAGGTAATTTTAGATATCTTTGCTCAACGCGCCCAATCTAGAGCCGGAAAACTGCAAGTAGAACTCGCTCAACTTGAATATATGTTGCCGCGATTGACGGGTAGAGGTCAAGCCATGTCAAGGTTGGGTGGTGGTATTGGGACGCGAGGACCTGGGGAAACTAAACTAGAAACCGAAAGACGAGCGATCGCGCGGCGAATTAGTAGATTGCAAACAGAAGTAAATCAACTACAAGCTCATCGTTCGCGGTTACGCCAGCAACGCCAACATAGAGAAGTACCTTCAATTGCGATCGTTGGTTATACAAATGCTGGAAAATCAACGCTATTAAACGCTTTGACTAATTCAGACGTTTACACCGCCGATCAATTATTTGCGACGCTCGATCCTACTACTCGCCGAATGCTTCTACCGGACGCAGTGACAAGTAGACCTAAACAAATTGTGCTTACAGATACAGTAGGGTTTATTCACGAATTGCCAGCATCGTTGATGGATGCTTTTCGGGCAACTTTAGAAGAAGTCACCGAAGCCGATGCTTTGCTGCACGTAGCCGATTTATCTCATCCAGCTTGGCATAGTCAAATTAGGTCAGTCATGAGTATTTTGTCAGAAATGCCTATAACTCCAGGACCTGCATTAGTAGTTTTAAATAAAATTGATTGTGCTGATAGTGAAACCTTAGCAATTGCTAGAGAGGAATTTCCTCAAGCTGTATTTATTGCAGCGCGCGAAGTCTTGGGTTTAGAAACTTTGCGCCAACGGATTTCTCAGCTAATTCGTTATGCTGTCGCTTCCTAAACAACAGGGACACGGAATGAGCGTGTCCCTTATCGCAGCAATAACACTACTGATTGCAATAAACCAATTACAAACCCCAATAAACCACCCAAGTTAACGATCGCTTGCAGTTCATTTTTAACAATTCCTTCGATAGCGGTTTCTAACTCCGCCGCCGATGTAGATTTGACGCGATCGACAATTACTCGATCGATGGATAAAATAGGGATGGCTTGAGCGACAATTGCCTCTAAATCCTTCTCTAAGTAACGCTCTAATAGTAATGCTAGTTCTTTGCTAACAACTTCTAAAGAGCTTCCCAAAGCCGCAGAATTTCTTAATCGATTTAGCAGCAAAGTAGAGGTATTGTCCCAATCTATCGAATCGTTAAACCCTTGTAAGAAGTCCATTCCCCGCGTCTGCACGTAACCCCGGATAGTATCGCGGGTAGTTTTGCGTAGCTGGCGCACGGTAGAAACAGGTAAGTTTTGTAAAGATATACTTTTTAACCAGGTTTTCAGGCGATCGCGTATTGCTAACGATTTAATTAATTCTGTTAGTCGCTCGTTGGTTGCTTCCTTTTCATCTAAACAAAAAGCCCGTAACCGAGTTAGAGTATTGCGTAAACCAAATAAATTAGCAACTACCCAATAAGTACCGCTTGCTTTTTCCCTAAAGCCTTCATCGATTAATTGAATCGTGCGATCGGTCAAAAAGTCAATTATTAGCTGTCTAATCGCATCCGGTGGTAAAACTACCTGCAACAGCCAATCAGCAAGCTTTGTTGCTTGATCTTCGCTCAGTTGAAAGTCTAATAATACTTGGTCAAATATTTGATTGATTTGCGTTTCTAAAAAATCTTCTCGCCGCGCTAAAACTTTTAGCAAACGTGGCAAAGATTGTCCTAGTAAGTCCTTGAGGATACCCGCAACAATTTTGGTACTTTTTTGTTCTTTATCGAGCTTTACTTGCTCTAAAGCCAGCTTCAGCAGCCATAAAATGGCTGCTTGGACTCGTTCGGGTTGCAGCAGTCGCCGCGCCAGTTTTTGCAATTCATCGGGCGTTAGCAGCGAACCCATAATTGTATCGGAGACTCGTTTGGCTAAACGCTCTTGGTTGCGAGGAATTAAGCCAGGAGTAAAAGGTAGTCTTCGTTTCCCGATATAAATCGCTCGGTAAGGACGAAACAGCATTTTAATAGCTATATCATTAGTGAAATAGCCAATAATTCCACCTACTACAGGCGGAGCAACGTAAAGCCACAGAGTAGACCAGTCCAAAGCAAGATTTTAAGGTGTAAGAGCCGTTAACAAGTAGCTTTTAAAAGGTAAGTTTTTCAACTACTAGCACTCCCATCATATCGTTGGCGATGGGGTAATGGGTGGATAAAAAGCCAGCCTTGTTAGCTAATTCTACTTGTTCGCGTCCGGTGGGAAAACGGTCTAAGCTCGGACTAATGTAAGCGTATTCTTCGGTTAAACCTAAGTTTTGCGCCATTGGTACGACCAAATTATCTAAATACCATTGCTGAAAACTACTTAAATAACTATTAGTTGGACGATGAAAGTCTAAAATTGCCGCGATCGCACCTGGCTTGAGAACTCGATATAATTCCTGAAGACTGCGGGGAATATCTAACACATTTCTTAAACCGTAGCCCATTGTCGCCGCATCAAAATAGTTATCCGCAAAGGGTAAATTTAGCGCATCAGCTTCAACCCAAGTTATCGGTGGATGGGGATATTGTTTTAAAGCTCGTTGTTTAGCAATTTCTAGTTGCGCTACAGCAAAATCTGCGCCGTACACTTTACCTGTAGCACCAACGGAGCGCGCCAGACGCAAAGCCAAATCTCCACTACCACAACATAAATCTAAGCAAGTATCACCAGGATTTGCTTTGCTCCATTTTACGGTCATTTGCTTCCAAATGCGATGTTGACCTAAACTTAGGCGATCGTTCATTTGGTCGTAAACGGGCGCAATGCGATCGAAAATAGCGCGGATATCAGTGGATTCCATTAAACCTATTGCAAAAGATTTATTTAGTCTACTTTAGTAGACTTTAGCTGTTAGCCTGGGGTTTTAACCCTAGGCGAGCTAGGATGATTTTCTCATGAGTCGATTAGGTATGTAATTCCTATCTAATAACGGGTTATGGCGATCGCATTTCTGTAGTTCTAGAATGAGTAAGCAAACATAAAATAAATTTAACCCCAGTTTTTTAGGGGTTGTAGGTTTAATCCGTCTCATTAAAAAAATTTACTTGCTGTGATTATGACTGAACTAATACCTAATAATGATGAGCTATCCAGTGAAGAAAGCGAAACCTTAATCCGAAACTTGAGGCAGAAACAAGGTACTTGGGTAGAATGGGGACTTTCTTGTGCAAAATTACAAAAATCTGGGTTGAGTCCGCAAACTATTTTTGAAGCTACAGGATTTGAGCCAATTCAGCAAAACCAGGTAATTGTAGGTTCTCAAGTTTATGCTTCTATAGAAAAAGCTGGAGCCTCAGAAAACGTGCGATCGCACTTTACAGGGCGTGGTAGCGATATTCTATACGAATTGCGGCTATTAGATCATGGCGATCGCGCGGCGGCGGCGGATTTGGTAGTTACTCATCAGCTAAATATTGATGATGCACGGGAAGTTGCTAGAGCTATTAAAGATTATTCCCGTTTATCCTCCTTACCTAACGGCTTTACTGACCATCGCGGCGATGCAGTAGCTTACCACTACTGGCGCTTGATTCGGCAAAAAAACGATATGCAAGAGCGATCGCGTTTAATTGCTAGAGGGTTAAAATTTGCTCATTCTCTCAGTGCTAGACAGCAAATTGAGCAGTTATTAATGGATTTTAGTGTAGTTCAAACGCGCCCTACACCTAAATTGCCCTTTTACAGGCTGCAAACTGATGAGGAAATAGCCAAAATTGTCCCCGTAGCTGGAGAAATGCCTTTGAGTAGCAATGATGTCAAAGCTGTACCGATGGTGGAAGAAATTAAACCTTTTGGGATGGTAAAGTTTGCTGGAGAGCAAGCCTGGGTTACTTTACCAGGATGGCAGGTAGTATTAAAAGCTGAAGATCCCATCGTCATATTGTCTAGGGCTGAATTTTTGCCAGAAGCGCCAAATAGTTCTACCGAGCCTGTATTGGTAGTAATAGATCGTTCCGAGCGCGAATGGGATGCACACAGTTACTTTATAGTGGATAATTTTGGACAAATAGAACTGCAATGGTTTGAAACCCAGCCAGATTTGCAACTGCTAGGTAAAGTTATTGTATTAATCCGTCCTAAGAAGATTTTTGATGAAGAAATTACTAAAGATGTTTGGCAAATAGACGAATAAAGTTACTAAAAGTGTTTGTTGCACAAATATAGGAAAGCCCCCTAAATTCCCCAAGTTTGGGAGACTTTGAGATACTCTAGTTCCCACAGAGTTGGGGGCGTGTAGTTCCCTAATTTTTACATCTATAAAGTTGATAAGGTACGCCGATGCGATAATGCTGCTTTGTATCTATAAGACAAGAATGCTCAGAAAGCGCCAACTGTGGGGGATATTCTCGCTGTCTTAAATCGGGAGCAACTACCCATAAATTGAGTAAAGGGGCTTTTAAAGGCGGTAACAGGGCTAGTTTTTGCCATACAGATTCGTAACTGTTAAGCGATCGCTCTAAAAACACAAAATCACCCGCATCTCTTACCTTTTCTAAGCCTAAAGCAAAACTTAATCCTAATGCTACATTTTGGTAATCCTTATATCCCATGACAACAATTAAGGGAATAGAAGGCTCTAAGTTGATGTTTTGAGCAACTTGTTGAGGATTATAGGGTTTTTGAAAGACTAAATTAGAAATAACGAAGACGCAGCTTAGTAATGAACCAAGGAAAATTAAGCTAAAAGTTTGTGTACGCTCTGAACTCTTATTTAACCCGGCGGCTACTAAAGCTAGAAAAGCTGGGTAATAAACAAAGTTATAACGCGGCGTAATGGTAATATCTTTGCCTAAAAAGTAAACGATCGCCAGAAATTCTAGCAAAACTATAATCGTAAAACTAGCAAGGGTAAAAACTGATAGATTAGTCGATTTCCATAATTGCTTGATTCCTTTGAAACTAAGCCACAGCACCCAACCGCCAAAAATTAATATTCCCAAACCAGATAGAATTGCGATCGCTATGGGTTGATTTTCTACAGGGAAAGCTGCGATCGAAAGTAACCAAGCAGCAAAGATTTGGTAAAGTGGTGCAACATTGTGAGGTGAGGGTATCCAGTCAGTTTCCGGGCGGTTAAAATGACCGATTAAGACAGGTAGCCAAGGAATAAAACTAATAATAATCGCTGATATTGCTAGAGTAAAAAAAAGTTTACTATAATGAGGTAAATTCCGCCGATATCTGTACATTACGGCTAATAAAGTTACGACCTCTGCAACCATTGCCAGAATGAAAAAATAATGGACGTATAGCCCGATAATATTAACTATTGTCCAAAATGCCCAAACCCAAGCTCTGAGACGCTTAGAGATGAAATCCTGTTGAATTAAGATTAATCCCAGCAATGCTAAGGTAATCAAAAATACAGGCAAAGTGTAATGACGCGCTTCTTGAGAAAGGTACACGCCAAAAGGAGAAACCGCCATCATTATTGCCGCTTTTTGCCCCGCCGATGGGGAAAAAGCTTTAGTATTAAGTAAGTAAATTGCTGAAATTGCACTTACACCCCAAAAAACGCCAAAGGCGCGTAGAGTCCATACCCAACTAGGAGAAAGGGGATTAACCAACTCAAACCAGTTATGCAGCAAGCAAAAAAATAACGGTGGATGAGTTGATTGAAGGGCAAGATTTTCAGCAATGCGATCGCACCCAACTTCTGGCTGAAAAACAAAAATTTGCTGTAATTGATGAAAGGAAATAATTACTTCAAGCGGTACATTATTATAGTTGCGTCCAAAACTGAAAATAGCGGTAATCACTTCATCTAGCCACAGAAACTTGCCGTCTAAGTTTCCTAACCGCAAAATAGCACCCAATGCGATCGCACCAGGTAGTGCTAAGTAATGTAATTTGCGATTATCCATTATTTAAAGTAGTAGTATCTAAAATAAATATCTATTAATATTTGTTTACACAATATTGTAAGATAGTGCCATTGAATACAATAAGCAAATATACTCATTAATTGCAATGGCAGCACAATTTCCTTGGCTAACTACAATAATTTTGCTACCTGCTATAGCTGCTTTACTAATTCCAGTATTACCTGACAAAGACGGTAAGCGGGTACGGTGGTATGCAGTAGGTATTGCGATCGCAGATTTGGTTTTGATATGCTACGCCTTTTGGCAGAACTACGACTCCAGTAGCGCAACTTTCCAACTAGCAGAAAGTTATGCTTGGATGCCTCAATTGAAACTCAACTGGGCTGTTTCTGTCGATGGGTTATCAGCACCTCTAGTTCTTTTAGCTGGATTTGTAACAACCCTAGCGATTTTTTCAGCTTGGCAAGTTGACCACAGACCTAAACTCTTTTATATGCTGATGTTGCTATTATATTCGGCGCAGATTGGAGTTTTTGTTGCCCAAGACTTGCTACTGTTCTTTATCATGTGGGAAGTCGAACTCGTCCCAGTTTATTTACTTATTAGTATTTGGGGTGGTAAAAAGCGTCGTTACGCCGCCACAAAATTTATTATTTATACTGCCGCAGCTTCTATTTTTATCCTCGTAGCTGCTTTAGGTATGGCATTCTCTGGGGGTAGTGATGTAACTTTTGATATCGCCCAACTCGCCCTCAAAGATTATCCTCTTGCCTTAGAACTGTTTCTGTACGCAGGATTAGTAATTGCTTTTGGTGTCAAACTGGCAATTTTTCCGTTGCACACTTGGCTACCCGATGCTCATGGAGAAGCGTCTACACCTGTATCAATGGTACTAGCAGGCGTACTCCTAAAAATGGGCGGTTACGGATTAATTCGCCTAAATTTAGAACTTCTCCCTGCCGCTCATATTTACTTTGCGCCGTTACTGGCAATTTTAGGTGTAGTTAACATTATCTACGGCGCGTTAAACTCTTTTGCCCAGACAAACATGAAACGTCGTCTTGCTTACTCCTCAGTATCTCACATGGGTTTTGTACTGTTGGGTATTGCATCATTCACCGATATAGGAATTAACGGTGCGATGCTGCAAATGATTTCTCATGGTTTGATTGCCTCAGTATTATTCTTCTTAGCAGGTGTAACTTACGATCGCACTCAAACAATGGCAATGAGTCAAATGTCTGGCATAGGTCAAGTAATGCCCAAGGTATTCGCGCTGTTTACAATCAGTGCAATGGCATCTTTAGCACTTCCCGGCATGAGCGGTTTTGCTAGTGAAATCTTAGTATTTGTTGGGGTAACAACTAGCGATATCTACAGTTCAACCTTCTGCACGGTGACAGTATTCCTTGCCGCCGTTGGCGTAATTCTCACCCCAATTTATCTGTTATCAATGTTGAAACAGGTATTTTACGGCACTGGGGCAGAACTTAACTGCAATCTTGATGATATTGAGATACAAGATCAAGCAGAGGAAGAAGTTTGTTTTGGTACGGATTGCGTTCTTCCCACTCAAGCGGTTTACAGAGATGCGAGTTGGCGCGAACTATCAATTGCAGCTAGTTTTATCGTTTTAATTATTGGCATTGGCTTGTTCCCTAAATTTACAATGCAAATGTACGATGTAAAAACCGTTGCCGTTAATGCTCAAGTTCGTCAATCCTACACCCAAATAGCTCAAACAAACCCTGGAATCTATGCCAATAGATTAGTCGCATTTAAAAGAATTGCTCAAGTAGAATCAGCAGAGGTTTTAGGAATAGTTAAGTAAAAAGTCAAATTTTGCTGCCGTCAATATATAGCGGTCTATAGGATTGGTAAACATTAACTGTAGGGGCGCAATGCCTTACGCCCCCACAAGTTTGCAATTGATTTAGGATTGCTATAGGTAACTTGAAACACCAAGCAAACTTCTATGAACCATGAGTCAGAATCTCTGAGAACTCGCGCTAAGGATTATATTGACAACCAATTATCTACCCTCCGGCAAGAAGCTTGCAACCAAATTGAACAAAGCCTTCGCCCCGGACAACAGCAAATGGCACAATGGCTTGGTGGAGAAATGGCAGTTTCCGCCGTCCCTGGTGCAGGAAAATCAACTGGAATGGCAGCAGCCGCCGCCGTTGCAATTGCTCGTTACGGACTTCACCCCCGCTATCAATTAATTGTCGTTACTTTTACGCGATCGGCCGCAGCAAATATTAAAGCCAAAATTCGCCACTATCTGCAAAAAAAACTATCTTTACCACCTACAGGTTTTAGCGTCCATACTCTACACGGTTTAGCGTTAAATATTGCCAGTCGTTACCCCGATTTGTCGGGGTTACAGCTAGATAACTCTACTTTAATTACTCCCAATCAAAGTCATCGCCTGCTTCGTACTTGTGTAGAACAATGGATTGCAAGTCACCCAGGGTCTTATTCTAAATTACTACAAGGGCGGCAATTTGACGGGGAAGAAACCGAGCGTTTGCGCCGTCAATCGGTGTTGCGTACTGAAGTTTTACCAGCTTTAGCTCATAGTGTTATTCATGAAGCTAAAAGTTCAGGAATTTTACCCGCCCAATTGAGACTTCTTAGCAGTCAATCCGATGATGAGTACGACATTTTAGAAGTGGCTTCGGAATTGTACGAACAGTATCAAGCAATTATGAAGTCGCGCGACTTGATTGACTACGACGACATGATTTTAGGCGCTCTGCGGGTGTTAGAAAACGATAGCGCTCGCCAAATTGAGCAAAATCAAGTTTTTGCAGTGTTTGAAGATGAGGCTCAAGACTCCAGCCAACTACAATCTAAGTTGCTTAAAATTCTGGCAATTAATTCTCATGATTCAACCAATTTAGTTCGCGTCGGCGATCCCAATCAGGCGATAAATTCTACCTTTACGCCCGCAGATCCGATCTATTTTCGTCAATTTTGCGAACAATGCGACTTCCAGGGACAACTAGCAACAATGGATCGCGCCGGACGCAGTAGCAAAATTATTATTGATGCGGCTAACTTTACTTTGGAATGGGTAAATCGTACTTATAAAAGCAATAAAGCTCCCTTTCGAGTCCAAAAAATTCACCCTGTAGATGCTGACGATCCGCAACCCGAAGCTAATCCCGCTCCTGGGGGTAAAGGTTTAGAACTTTACACACCGCGAGACATTCACCATACAGCTAGTTTAATTGGCGATCGCATCATTAATTTATTCACAGAAAACCGCGATCGTTCTTGCGCGATTTTAGTTAGAGAAAATAAACAAGGTCAATGGTTAGCAGAAAAACTTACACCTTTATGTCAAGAGCATGACATTAGTGTATATGAAGTATCGGAGAGCGATCGCCGCTCTCACGTTCCGGCGGAGATTCTAGCATGGTTGCAGTTTCTCGACCGTCCCCACTCCCCTGACTATCTCAAAGCCGCCTTAGCCGTCCTAGTCCAACGTCAGCTAATCGATCGTCAAGACCTTAATGCTTTAGCTTTACTTCCCGAACAGTTTATATATCCGTCTCCCCTCGATCCACCCGCCAAAGAAGCCGCCATTAAACCGCGTAATTTATGCCGTCAATTACTCCGCGCTCGTTTAGAATTACCGCCCTATCAACTAATTTCCTTTTTAGCTTTGACTTTAAACTACGACGGGGCCGAACTTGCAACCGCCGATAAATTAGCTGAAAGAGTGGCCCAACAAACGGCGGGTAATAGTTCCCTCTCGGCTATGCTGACGGTATTAGTTGAAATTGTAAGTTCAGAAAGGTTTGAACCCGTAGAAACTGATAACGCCGAAGGGCGTTTTACTCTCCCCGGTCAACTCACAATTATTACCATGCACAAAGCTAAAGGGCTTGATTGGGATTATGTTTTTATCCCGTTTTTGCATGAAAATATTATTCCTGGTAGCTTTTGGGTTCCACCGCAGACTCATTTTTTAGGTGAGTTTAGCTTATCTGAAGTCGCCCGCGCTCAAATCCGCGCTCATCTTCACGGACAATCATCTTTACCAGATATTGCTCAAGCTTGGGAAGAAGCCAAACATCTAAAAACCGCCGAGGAATATCGCTTGCTTTATGTCGCCATGACTAGAGCCAAACGCTTACTATGGATGTCTGCGGCACAAAAAGCGCCTTTCATTTGGAGTAAACCCAATAGCTTAGATAATCGAGCGCCAACTCCAGTTTTTCCAGCATTAAAGCGCCAATTTCCTCATAATGCGATCGCACTAACTTCCTGTACGAGCTAAAAACTGATTAAGAGCAAAAAACCTCCTCTCCCACTGCCCTCCATTTGAATCCCAAATGTAGTTCTCACTTTAGGCTTACAGTAGTCAGTTAATATCTTTAGTATAAGTTAGAACTGCTATTGCTAGTAATGACAACATAATCTACTATCTATACAGGTATCAATATGACTGGAGGCTGCGGAGGGGACGGGCAAGTTTCACAGATACTGTTCAAATATTGGCGGCGCACTCCGTTATTAGTGCGATACATCTGGATAGTGACAATTTATCTAGTTGCCTGGGCGATGCTAGATATACTAGCACTACAATTTGAAACAGCGCCGGAAATCTCTATTTGGTATCCACCTTCAGCCCTCGATATCGTTCTCATCCTTACCTTTGGCTGGCAATATAGCCCCGCCTTATTCTTAAATACATTTGTCCATAATTCTTTTGTTACTGGACGTAACCTCAGTTGGGATACGTTGCTAGTTTTTAATTTAGTTACAACACTGGGGTATAGCGGAGCCTGCATCCTGCTATTGTACAAACTGCGAATCAATCCTCGTTTGCGGCAACTGCGGGATGTAAGTTGGTTTTTAGCGATCGCGGCGTTAATTGCACCATTGATTGTTTCATCGCTTCAAGCAGCAAGTTTTACTTACTTTCAGATTATACCTTGGTCTAAATATTTGACCTCTACCTTGCATTATTGGGCTGGAGATGCCACAGGTATTGCTATGCTTGCGCCGTTTTTGCTAGTTGCGCTCCGCAAGCTGCCGTGGATTTGGGCGATTGCTGAAAATGAAGCGCCAGCCAAGGAGCATAAAATGTTGCCTGCCCGCCGAGAACTTCCCTTATTTCTGGTAGAGGGTTTAGCCCTAAGCTTAGGGATTTGGATTGCTTATAGTTCTCGTCCGGGGAATAGCTTGGACTATACCTATTTCGTCTTCTTACCCTCGATCTGGATTGCTTTACAGCATGGTTTTGAGCGGGCGACAGGGGCAGTCTTGTTTATCAACTTTGCTGTAGCATTTTTGGTACGTGCCACCACCTTCGGTCAATCTAACGTGGTCGCCTTGCAATTTGGCTTGATGGCAATTACGCTGACCTGCTTGCTATTAGGTGGGATAGCAAGCAATCGCCGACAAACGGAAAAAGCCTTACGAGATTTTGCTGCACAGTTAAATTACAGGGCTTTCTACGATGCGTTGACAAGTTTACCCAATCGAGCCTTATTTAGCGAACGCCTAGAACAAGCCTTTAAGCATGGCAAACAATTTCCTGATAATTTATATGCGGTACTTTTTGTTGACTTAGATCAGTTCAAAGTTATTAATGATAGCCTCGGACACACCTTTGGCGATCGCTTACTAATTGCCCTTGCCCGTAAACTAGAAACTTGCCTTCGCCCTAGCGATACCATTGCCCGTTTAGGAGGAGACGAATTTACAATCCTACTAGAGAGTCTTACCGATGTCAGCGATCCAATTCGCGTTGCCGAACGTATCCAGGCAGCATTAGCTTTACCTTTTGAGCTTGAAGGACAAGAAGTATTCGCTACTGCTAGTATTGGCATTGCTTTAAGCGTCAGAGAATATCTCTTGCCTGGTGATATTCTCCGCGATGCGGATATTGCTATGTATCGTGCCAAGCAATTGAAGACGCGCTACGAGATATTTAATACTACCATGCACGCTAGAGCCGTTGCCCGTTTGCAGTTGGAAACAGAACTACGTCGAGCGATCGAACGTCAAGAGTTTTTGGTTTATTATCAACCCCTCGTGTCGTTAGCAACGGGGAGACTTTCTGGTTTTGAGGCTTTATGCGCTGGCAACATCCCCAACAGGGTATCCTTGCTCCTGCTAAATTTATAGTTTTAGCCGAAGAAACTGGGCTGCTTAACGCCATCGACCAGTGGGTAATGCGTGAAGCTTGCCGCCAAATGCAACAATGGCAAGCAGAAATTCCTACTAACCCACCCCTAATTAATTAGTACAAATATGGGTAACAAATTGTTTTCTCAACCTAATTTAAGCCAGCAAATTAGTCAAATTTTGACCGATACAAGCCTAGATGCTCTTAGTCTTAAGTTGGAGATTACCGAAAACGTTTTAGCAGAAAATGACGAATTAACAATTGCTACGCTTTTGCAAGTTAAAGCTTTGGGAGTCCAGTTATCTATTGACGACTTTGGTACAGGATATTCATCCTTAAGTCGTCTGCACCGTTTTCCCATTGACGAATTGAAGATCGATCGTTCGTTTGTCAGCAAAATAGGTATTAGTAAAGGTAACTTAGAAATTACCGAAACTATTTTGACTCTTGCCCAAAAACTTGGCATGAGCGCGATCGCCGAAGGGATCGAAACGGCGGAGCAACTGGCCCGTCTTAGAGAACTTAATTGCGCCTACGGGCAAGGATACTTCTTCTCCCGACCATTGCCCAGTCAAGCTGCAGAGGAATTAATTATTTCTAAACCGCAGTGGTAACGCGGTGGTAACTTACTCCTCTACCCGATAGCCTAATTCTGCCAACCGAGTCCGCGATTGCCGCCATTTAGGTTGAACTTTAACAAATAATTCTAGATGCACTTTACCAGCAATCAATTTTTGAATTTGCTCCCGTGCCGCGCTACCAATGGCTTTAAGCATACTCCCACCTTTGCCGATTAGTATACCTTTTTGAGAATCGCGCTCGATATTTATCGCCGCAAACACACGAGTAATAGTTGGTGCTTCTTCAACTTTTTCAATAGCGATCGCCACAGAGTGCGGCACTTCTTCACGAGTTAGCAGCAAAATCTGTTCGCGGATCAGTTCCCCCATAATAAACCGCTCTGGCTGGTCGGTGACTAAATCCGGTGGGTAATAATAAGGACCCGATTCAAGTTTTTCAATTAACAACTGCTGCAAGTCTGCTAGACCTTCGCCAGTTAAAGCCGAAAACTTAACCATTTTCCAGTTGTTAGTCTCTGCAAGTCGCGCATAAGTAGTATCTAACATTTGAGCATCATCGGCTGTTTGGCTGTCAATTTTATTGATGCCTAAAATAACTGGAGTTTGGCTTGGACTAAGTATATCGACAATATAGCGATCGCCTCCTCCAGCTTCTACCCCTCCATCCACCACGAATAGCACTACATCAACAGAATCAATGGCAATTCTGGCATTTTGCACCAACACTTCCCCTAATTGATGGTGAGGTTTATGAATTCCTGGAGTATCGACAAAAATTAATTGGGCTTCAGGAGTAGTTAAAATTCCCCGTAAGCGATTGCGTGTAGTTTGCGCCACAGGGGAAGTGATGGCGATTTTTTGCCCGACTAAATAATTCATCAGCGTTGATTTACCGACATTTGGGCGACCAATAATGCCAATAAAACCCGACTTAAAACCGGGGGGGGCTTGGGGAATAGTTGCTATCCCTAACAAGTCTATTTCGTTAGGTGTTTGGGAATCAATATTAATTTCTGGCATACTTTTTTATCGAGGCAATTATTGAGAAGCTAAATAAAAGTTGCAATTTCCCACAACTAGCGCATATTTCAGTTTAATCTACTGCTGTTAACTAAAAAATATCTAGATGGGACGTAAGCGGATTGGAATTTTGACTAGCGGCGGAGATTGTGCGGGTTTAAACGCAGCAATTCGAGCAGTAGTGTATAGAGCTACAGGAACTTACGATTGGGAAGTGTTGGGAATTCGTCAAGCTACCCTTGGTTTGCTTACTAATCCGCCGCTAGTAATGCCTTTAGAAATTGAAAAAATGGATGCTTTACTAACGGCAGGTGGAACTGTTTTAGGTACTACAAATAAAGGCGATCCCTTTGCTTATCCTATGCCGGATGGGAGCTTGGGCGATCGCTCGGAGGAAATTATTGCTAACTACCACCAACTAGACTTAGAAGCGTTAATCGTTATTGGTGGCGATGGCAGTGCAGCAATTTTGCGCCGTTTAGCGCAGCAAGGTAATATCAATATGGTTGCTATACCCAAAACTATTGATAACGATGTCGGCATTACCGAGCATTCTATTGGGTTTGATACGGCGGTAAATACTGCAACTGAAGCCTTAGATCGCTTGCATTTTACCGCCGCTAGCCACAGCCGGGTAATGATTTTAGAAGTCATGGGACGGGATGCGGGACATATTGCTATTAGTGCAGGAATAGCTGGCGGCGCTGATGTCATCTTAATTCCAGAAATTCCTTACACTGTCGAACAAATTTGTCTCAAAATCAAAGAGCGTCAAGAAAAAGGGAAAAATTACTGTTTAGTCATAGTTTCCGAAGCCGTGCGTACCGAAACTGGCGAATCAGTAATGAATACTAATCGTTTAGGTCAATCTCGCTACGGTGGTATTGGGCAGTATTTAGCCGATCAAATATGCCATTGTAGCGGCGCAGAAACGCGAGTTACAGTTTTAGGTCATATTCAACGGGGCGGGACTCCTTCACCCTTAGAACGTTTGATAGCCGCAGCTTTTGGAGTAGCTGCCGTCGATTTAATTGCCGAGCAAAAATATGATCGCATGGTAACTTGGCAAAATCGTCAAGTTGTCAGCGTCCCCATTACCGAAGCGATCGCCCAATACCGCGCTGTCGATTCTAACGGTACATTGGTTAGAACCGCTCGTGGTTTGGGTATTTGTTTGGGAGATTAACTCTTGGCGCTTCTACGTCCCCGGTAATGTTCGCAACCTTTCGTTTAAGTGAGTGCGATCACTTAAACTTTGCAGCAAAGGGCCGTGAGCGCCAAATTCTACCTTGCTTACCGATCCTACCGGACACCCCAACCGAAATCGAAAACGCCCCACATCAATACCTAGCAAGCTGCATAAAATGATCCGAATCGTTGCTTTATGAGAAACAATCAAAATATTGCCGCTAGTGTAGCGCTGTTTAATTTCTTCAATTACAACTAAAGCACGGCTGGCGATCGCTACCGCTAGTTCTCCCCCAGTAGGCGGATACCAAGCCGGATCTGCTGTCCAACGAATATAGTCATCGTGATATTCCTTCGATACTTTTTCTACGGTTTGTCCTTCCCATAAGCCATAGTTAATCTCTTTTAAACCATCGCGCAATTCCAAGTCTATACCCAGTTTTTCAGCTATTGGTTTAGCAGTTGCGATCGCTCTTATCATCGGACTAGCATAAATAGCCTGCCACTCTAAAGACTGATAAGCTGTAGCAAATCCTTGTGCCATCTCCAGTCCATCGTTTGTTAGTTCCGGGTCAACAGAACCACAAAAAGCATTATTTCGACTACATTCTGTTTGCCCGTGACGGAGTAAGTAAAGCGTTAAAGTCACTTTTTCCTCTACAAAAATTTTTAAGTACGCGCCTGTTTAAGTATTACTTGCAGACTCCGTAATCAGCAAAACTACTCGTAAAATCTAGTTAAAATGGACTATTTTTCTTATAAAACTAATTATTTCACCACTGCAAGTAGGCGCTTTCCGAACCTTGCTCGCGGCGGATTTTGCCATCTTTTTCAAACCAAGCAATTATTTGTCTAGTTGTTAAGTCTTCAACATTAACTGCATATTCTTGAGCAATGTACTTTAACAAGTTCAGCGACGAAACTGTAAGCCTTGCTAAGAACTTTTCGTTAGAAGCAAGCAATGCCGCGTCTACTTGGGCTGAATCTTCTAAGGTTAAAAATTGTGATGATTGGGGTTGGCTGTTCATAATCTCAATCTAATTAATTTCTGGGGCTGGTGTTTCTGGAGCTAAATCAGGACTGGGCGTTTCTACTTGAATATTTATATCTTCTGGGGTTGAAGGTAGATTAGGGACATTCTTATTATTAATACGGCGAAGACGATTAAAATAGCTTTCTAGTTTGTCCCTTCCTGATGGTTTAACTTCACCCGTTGAAACTTTAAGTTTAGGGGTTTCTGTGGGAATGGGTAGCGGCTCAAATGATGGTTCGGGGCTACGGGTTTCTGCAGGAATTGGTAGCGGCGCATAAGATGGTGCGGGACTAGGGGTTTCTAGTAGCGGCTCATCAGCAGATGGTTCAGGTATTCTAAAAGTGTAATTTGGGTCGACAATTCCCCGCGCCAATTCGGGGGATAGCTCCCCCGTGACTAACTTAGAAAGAGTATCTTTACTGGTTGGCTCATAAGTAATGATTCTGACGGTATCGTTAAAAACGTTTTTGGCCGAGTTACCTTGACTATCAATAAATTCTAGCTGTACCCAATTTTTACCTGGCTTGAAGCCTTCAAGATAAATACTTTGCCAGCTATCCAAAACAAAACTGTTGCCATTAATTGTGCAACGAATCCGCCAATTAGCAGAATTGTCCTCTATAGTAGCTAGGCGCAAAGGAGCATTAGTTAGATAAAAATCCAATAAGATAGGTTCGGCTCCGTAAGTTCCTTTAGGACGACTATAGGTTAATAGTGGTAAAGCTGAATCTGGATTGTTATTTTGGGTTTTAGTAAAAACATGAAAGGTTGTTTGGGCATAAGCGCCAGCATTTTTAAAACTTTCATGCCAAGGACGAGCCGCAAAAACACGCATTGTGTGAGTACCAGCCTCTAAACCCTCCAATGTCAAAGGTTTATTTAGGTCATACACAGCTATATAAGGATGATTATCAAGAATAACGTGCAGGTGCGGACCTAGCTCTAGATCAGAATTTTTAAATATAGCTAAGTCTCGCACTTGCAAACGTACTTCAACCTTGTCGTCTTGAAATACAGCATCCGTTTCAGGACTAACTATAGTTACTTGTGGCTGGTAAATTTCCATTTCTCGCCGTAGCTTTTGAATCACCTCTGGGGGAGAAACTTCAGCAATATCTCCAGCTTGGGCAATATTACTACTGCTGGGTGCAAGCAATGTTGTTGCAGCATTACCTTTACTACAACTTACCGTGCTTAATAATGCGATCGCAATCCCGGCGATCGCTACTGCTTTACCTAACTTCTGCCACCATCTGCCTAACACCCTAGTTTTTCTCCTGCACCTGCAAAACTATTGATATTTGTTGCTTACCATCATCTTAAACGCCGATTGCTGCTATGTCCGATGGTTGAGTGCCAATAAAATGTAAACTTTTACATCAATACTATAAATTTCTATTGACTTTTCTCCACAAATTTCAGCTATTCAAGGATAAAAAAGTGCGATCGCCTCGAACTTTGAATTATTGTTAACAAACCCTTAAAACCCCTACAGTTAAGGTTCTATAATTCATCAGAAAGCAAATTCACATCATCAACTGTTCGTGACGGTAAAGCTCCAGGTTTAAATACCTAAAATAGCTCCATCAGTCAAAAAACAGTTGGTAATGTTTATAATTCCTGGTTCCTTGTCTAGAGAGGAGAGTCTGAATGACGATAAGTCCTCCTGAGCGAGAGGAAAAAAAGGTAAGAGTTGTTGTTGATGTCGATCCAGTTCCTACTTCCTTCGAGAAGTGGGCGCAGCCGGGACACTTCGATCGCACCCTATCTAGAGGTCCAAAAACCACCACTTGGATTTGGAACCTCCACGCCCTCGCTCATGATTTTGATACTCATACGAGTGATTTAGAAGATATATCCCGTAAAGTTTTCGCTGCTCACTTCGGTCACCTGGCGGTAGTGTTTCTGTGGATTAGCGGGATGGAGTTTCATGGCGCTCGATTTTCAAATTATGAAGCGTGGTTAACTGACCCCCTAAACATCAAACCTAGCGCTCAGGTAGTTTGGCCCATCGTTGGTCAAGACATCTTAAACGCCGATGTGGGCGGTGGCTTCCACGGAATTCAAATCACCTCCGGCTTGTTCCATGTTTGGCGGGCTGCGGGTTTTACAAGCACATTTCAGCTTTACGTGACTGCCATTGGCGGTCTGGTGGCAGCAGCATTAATGCTGTTTGCTGGTTGGTTCCACTATCACAAACGCGCTCCCAAACTGGAATGGTTCCAGAATGTAGAGTCGATGTTGAACCACCATCTAGCCGGCTTACTCGGCTTGGGTTGCCTATCTTGGGCTGGTCATCAAATTCACGTTGCTTTACCAGTAAACAAGCTATTAGACGCGGGTGTAGCTCCGGGAGATATCCCGTTGCCTCACGAGTTCATCTTGAACAGTCGTTTAATGGCAGAGTTGTATCCTAGTTTCGCCCAAGGGTTAACACCTTTTTGGACGCTAAATTGGGGTCAATACGCCGACTTCCTCACCTTTAAAGGTGGTTTAAATCCACAAACTGGCGGTTTGTGGTTGACCGATACAGCACACCATCACCTAGCGTTGGCAGTGCTATTCTTGGTCGCTGGTCATATGTACCGCACTAATTGGGGCATCGGACACAGCATCAGAGAAATTCTCGAAAATCATAAAGGTCCCTTTACAGGTGACGGTCATAGAGGTCTATATGAAAATATGACCACCTCTTGGCACGCCCAGTTGGGAACCAACCTAGCAATGTTGGGTTCGGTAACGATTATCGTGGCGCATCATATGTACGCGATGCCTCCGTATCCGTACATTGCCACAGATTATGCTACTCAGCTATCAATATTTACTCACCATATGTGGATTGGCGCTTTCTTCATCGTTGGAGGAGCCGCCCACGCTACGATCTTTATGGTGCGCGACTACGACCCCGTCGTAAACCGCAACAACGTGCTAGATCGAGTGCTACGTCACAGAGACGCGATTATCTCCCACTTAAACTGGGTATGTATGTTCTTGGGCTTCCACAGCTTCGGGTTGTACGTTCATAACGACACCATGCAAGCACTGGGTCGTCCTCAAGATATGTTCTCAGATACAGCAATTCAATTGCAGCCTGTATTCGCGCAGTTCGTGCAAAACATTCAAACTTTAGCTCCAGGAACAACGGCTCCAAACCAGTTAGAACCTGTGAGCTACATCTGGGGCGGTGGAATTGTAGCGGTAGGTGGCAAAATTGCCATGATGCCAATGGCGTTGGGTACGGCGGACTTTATGATCCACCACATTCACGCTTTCCAAATCCACGTCACAGTATTGATTCTTCTCAAGGGCTTCTTGTTTGCCCGCAACTCCCGCTTGATTCCAGACAAGGCGAACTTGGGTTTCCGGTTCCCTTGCGACGGGCCAGGACGGGGTGGCACTTGCCAAGTATCTGGTTGGGATCACGTCTTCTTAGGCTTGTTCTGGATGTTCAACACTATTGCGATCGCTGTTTACCACTTTAGTTGGAAAATGCAATCGGATGTGTGGGGAACTATTGACCCAGACGGAACCATCGCGCACATTACCGGGGGCAACTTTGCCACCAGTGCCATCAACATTAATGGTTGGTTGCGCGACTACCAGTGGGCGCAGGCAGCACAGGTAATTCAATCCTACGGCACATCGCTATCAGCCTATGGCTTGCTATTCTTGGGCGCTCACTTCGTTTGGGCATTTAGCTTAATGTTCTTGTTTAGCGGTCGCGGCTACTGGCAAGAACTAATCGAATCAATTGTTTGGGCGCATAATAAGCTGAATTTTTCCCCAGCAATTCAACCCCGCGCTCTGAGTATTATTCAGGGTCGAGCGGTGGGAGTGGCGCATTTCCTCTTAGGAGCGATCGTCACTATCTGGGCTTTCTTTGAAGCTCGGATCATCTCGGTAGGTTAGCGGTCAGCTTTCAGGGGTCAGTATTTCAGCAAGTGCTGGCAACTGAAAGCTAAATGGAAGCAAATTCATAAAACCTATGGCAACAAAATTTCCAAAATTTAGCCAGGATCTTGCCCAAGACCCGACAACTCGTCGGCTCTGGTACGGGATTGCTACAGGCAACGACTTTGAGAGCCACGATGGCATGACAGAAGAAAATCTTTACCAAAAGATTTTCGCAACCCACTTTGGTCATGTGGCAATCATCTTCCTGTGGACCTCTAGCCTCCTGTTCCATGTTGCTTGGCAAGGCAACTTTGAACAATGGATTAAAGATCCCCTCAACGTTCGTCCGATTGCTCATGCGATTTGGGACCCTCACTTTGGTAAAGCCGCAGTAGATGCCTTTACTCAAGCTGGGGCGACCTACCCAGTCAATATTGCTTATTCTGGTGTTTACCACTGGTGGTACACCATTGGGATGCGGACAAATACCGAATTGTACACTGGAGCAGTGGGCTTATTGCTAATAGCAGCAGTGTTTCTGTTTGCTGGTTGGCTCCACTTGCAACCAAAGTTCCGTCCTAGTTTGTCTTGGTTCAAGAGTGCTGAGCCACGCTTGAATCACCACTTGGCAGGTTTGTTTGGAGTTAGTTCCTTAGCTTGGGCTGGTCACTTAGTCCACGTTGCTATCCCCGAATCTCGCGGACAGCACGTAGGTTGGGACAACTTCCTCACAACATTGCCTCACCCCGCAGGCTTGCGTCCTTTCTTTACGGGTGACTGGGGTGTTTACGCCCAAAATCCAGATACGGCAGATCAAATATTTAGTACTTCTCAAGGTGCGGGTACAGCAATTCTTACCTTCTTAGGTGGATTTCACCCCCAGACCCAATCGCTGTGGCTGACCGATATGGCTCACCACCACTTAGCGATCGCAGTAATCTTTATTATTGCGGGTCACCAGTACCGCACCAACTTCGGAATTGGTCACAGCATTAAAGAAATGCTTAATGCCAAGAACTTCTTTGGCGTTAAAACTGAAGGTCAATTCAACTTGCCTCACCAAGGTTTGTACGATACCTACAACAATTCGCTACACTTCCAGTTGTCTATTCACTTAGCAGCTTTAGGTACAGCCCTATCGTTAGTAGCACAGCATATGTACGCCTTGCCTCCCTATGCTTTTATAGGGCAGGACTTCACAACGCAAGCAGCTTTATATACCCATCACCAGTACATTGCTGGATTCTTGATGGTAGGAGCTTTCGCCCACGCCGGAATTTTCTGGGTGCGCGATTATGACTCCGAACAAAACAAAGGCAACGTACTCGACCGCGTGCTGAAGCACAAAGAAGCGATTATTTCTCACCTCAGTTGGGTGTCGTTATTCTTGGGTTTCCACACTTTAGGCTTGTACGTCCACAACGATGTAGTAGTTGCTTTTGGTACTCCTGAAAAGCAAATCTTGATCGAGCCAGTGTTTGCCCAGTTCATCCAAGGCGCTCACGGTAAGGTATTGTACGGTTTTGATACTCTACTATCTAACCCTGATAGCGTAGCTTCTACGGCTGGTGCTGCTTGGCTACCTGGTTGGCTAGATGCCATCAATAACGGTACTAACTCTTTATTCTTGACAATTGGACCTGGCGACTTCCTAGTTCACCACGCTTTTGCGCTCGGTATTCACACCACAGTTTTGATCTTGGTCAAAGGTGCTTTGGATGCTCGTGGTTCTAAGCTGATGCCCGATAAAAAGGACTTCGGTTACTCCTTCCCTTGCGACGGTCCTGGTCGTGGCGGTACTTGCGAAATCTCAGCTTGGGATGCCTTCTACCTAGCGATGTTCTGGATGCTCAACACGATTGGTTGGGTGACGTTCTATTGGCACTGGAAGCATTTAGGAGTGTGGCAAGGTAACGTAGCTCAATTTAATGAGTCGTCAACTTACCTGATGGGTTGGCTAAGAGATTATCTCTGGCTGTACTCGGCTCAGTTGATTAACGGTTATAACCCTTACGGGATGAATAACTTGGCTGTCTGGTCTTGGATGTTCTTATTTGGACACCTAGTTTGGGCAACAGGATTCATGTTCTTGATCTCCTGGAGAGGATACTGGCAAGAATTGATCGAAACTCTAGTTTGGGCGCACGAGCGGACACCGCTTGCTAACCTAATTCGCTGGAAAGACAAGCCTGTTGCTATGTCTATCGTTCAAGGTCGTTTGATTGGACTTGCTCACTTTACAGTTGGCTATGTTCTAACTTACGCCGCCTTCCTGATTGCTTCAACTGCTGGTAAATTTGGTTGATAATTTCAATTAAAGTGTAGTTGAATAAATCAAATCCCCTGCCTAACGGTGGGGGATTTTTTTGTTAAGGAACCGCCTTCGCAAAGCGTTTAGAGCGTGCAAGTTAATATAAAAAAGTGATGGAAGTTGCTCTTGAGTTCAGGTATCAAATCTAAGGTGTGTATGATTCAAGCTTTACCTAAAATAGTAAGTTTTGAAGAATTTATAGATTGGAAACCTAGCATTGGTTGCTATGAGTTGCGTAATGGAGTAATAGTTGAGAGGTCACAACCATTAGGCGAGCATGAAGAAATAATTGCATTTTTGGTTGAAAACCTCACTTTAGAATATAGTCGCCTCAAACTACCATACGGTATCCCCAAAACTGTGTTGGTCAAACCTCTTGAAAGCGGAACAGCTTACTCGCCAGATTTACTGCTGTTGAATCGTCCTAATTTAGCAACAGAGCCGAGATGGAAAAACCAGTCAACAGTTAGTTATGCCCAATCAATTCCATTAGTGGTAGAAGTTGTCAGTACCAATTGGCGCGATGATTATCTTGATAAAGCTGGCGACTATGAGGAAATTGGTATTGCTGAATATTGGATTATCGATTATCTTGGCTTGGGTGGAAGGCGGTTTATTGGCAACCCCAAGCAACCAACTATTTCGATTTATCAACTCGTGGAAGGTGAATATCAAGTTAGTCAGTTTAGGAAAAGCGATCGCATTGTCTCACCAATGTTCCCTGAATTGGCCTTAACTGCTCAAGAGATTTTCCAATACGGTTCGGATAACTAAAAACTGAGACTTGTCAGATGCTGAAAGGCTACTATTCTCGTGGTTTTGTCCAGAACATTGGCAATTACAAACCTTAACCGAACAGTATTGAGAGATTTTCGACACTGGTTTTTCAAGTATTTAAGAATAAAGTTCAAATAATAATTAAGCGCACATCTAAAAAACTTTAATTATTTGGTTGCAATATATTTAAAGCTACAGCCTCGGCGACCTTAATCCCATCAATCCCCGCCGAGAGTATACCACCCGCGTAGCCAGCACCTTCCCCCGCCGGGTAAAGACCTTGAGTATTTAAAGATTGATAATTTTCTTGGCGTTTAATCCGAATCGGCGATGAGGTACGAGTTTCAACCCCAGTCAAAATAGCATCGTTCATTGCAAAGCCTTTAATCTTTTGATCAAAAGCAGGTAGCGCTTCGCGGATGGCGGCGATCGCATAATCTGGTAAACTCTGACTCAAATCGCTTAAATGAACCCCTGGAGCATAGGATGGATGAACTGTGCCTAACGCTGTAGAAGAGCGATTAGCAAGGAAGTCACCTATTAATTGTCCTGGAGCATAATAATTGCTACCACCCAGTTCAAAAGCCCGTTCTTCTAAACGCCGTTGAAAATCAATTCCAGCTAAAGGATGTCCTGGATAGTCATCTGGCGTAATGCCCACAACGATCGCACTATTTGCGTTACGTTCGTTGCGGGAGTATTGGCTCATACCGTTCGTAACTAAGCGTCCAGGCTCTGATGCTGCGGCAACCACAAGTCCCCCCGGACACATACAAAAGCTATAAACAGAGCGCCCATTTTGGCAGTGGTGAACCAGTTTGTAATCGGCAGCGCCTAAAAGTTTATGACCTGCTTTTTCGCCAAAACGAGCGACATCAATAATTGGTTGTGGATGTTCAACTCGAAAACCAATGGAAAAAGGTTTAGCTTCGATGTAAACTCCTCGCTCGAACAGCATTCGAAACGTATCGCGGGAACTGTGTCCCACTGCTAAAACTATATGATTGCTGGCGATATATTCTCCACTTGCAAGCTTGACTCCCCGCACTTGACCATTTTCAATATCAATATCTTCTACCCGACTTTGAAATCGAATTTCGCCGCCCAAGGATTCAATAGTAGCGCGGATGCTTTGAACTATGCCCACCAGTTTAAACGTACCGATATGAGGTTTATTTATATATAAAATCTCTGGAGAAGCGCCAGCATTGACAAGTTCAGTAAGAACTTTGCGCCCGTAATGTTGAGGATCTTTAACTTGGCTATAGAGTTTACCATCAGAAAATGTACCCGCTCCGCCTTCGCCAAATTGAGCATTAGATTCTGGGTTGAGATTTTCTTTGTTCTTCCAGAAAGCAAAAGTATCTACCGTGCGATCGCGTACTGCTTTTCCGCGCTCTAACAAAATCGGTCGAAAACCCATTTGTGCTAGTAATAAGCCTGCAAACATCCCGCAAGGGCCAGTACCAATAACAATTGGTCTAGTTGTGTAATGACTGGGAGCCTTTGCCACCAAGCGATAGCTCATGTCTGGAGTAATGCTAATATGCGGATCTTTTTTAAAGCGATCGCATAGCTGTTTTTCTTTAGTTGTTTCTACATCCAAAATATAAACAAGGGTAATCTCGCCTTTTTTACGAGCGTCATAACTGCGCTTGAAAATTTTATAGCCGATCAAATCGGCGGCGGTGATTTGAAGCTTTTTGAGAATAGCCATTTCGATCGCTTCTTGGGGATGATCGAGAGGAAGCTTCACTTCGGTTAGTCGTAACATAGTCAATAAAAATAACTGCCTTGAAATTAATTTTTTAAATTTTGGGCTTTCCTCTAGCCTAATACAGATCGTATTTCATTAACTGACAAGGTAAAGTGCCGTTATAAACCGCCGTTCGTTGAGACGATTTCAAGCCTATACAAAGAGCTAATTCCTTGTTTCCACTTAATACAAAAGCAGTCCAACCTTTGAAGCGTTGTTTTAGTACGTTTCCTAAAAGTTTATAAAATGCCCCCAGGTCACTGTCGCGCCCTAGTCTTTCGCCATAGGGGGGATTGCAAAACAATACTCCACTATCGGAAGGGGCGACAACTTCGCTCAAATCCATTTGCGAAAACCAAACTCGATCTAAAACGCCGCAACTTGTAGCATTAAACTTCGCATTTTCAATAGCATTTTCATCTTTATCACTTCCCCAAATCGGCGCGGGAAGCGTGTCTTTTTGGCAACTTTTAGCCGCCTCAATAAGTTCTTCTAACAGCGTCAAATCAAAATCGAGCCAAGTTTCAAACCCAAAACGTTCTCGAAACAGCCCTGGAGCAATGTTGAGCGCCTTTAAACTAGCTTCTAGCGGTAAAGTACCCGAACCACAAAGGGGATCGTAAAACATCTGTTCTGGCTGCCAAGAAGATAGTTGAATCAAAGCCGCCGCCAAAGATTCTTTTAAAGGAGCAGCACCAACTACTGGACGATAACCCCGGCGATGCAGACTATTTCCCGAACTATCGAGGCTAACGGTACAAATATCGCGCTCTATATGCACGTTTATGCGCACATCTGGGTCTTGAGTTTCTACATTAGACCTATCGCCAAACTGTTCTTGCTGCTGCTCTACGATCGCTTTTTTAACTTGTAAAGCCGTAAAATGAGTATGATTGAGGCGAGTACTTTTTCCTGTAGCATTTACCGCTAGAGTTAAGTCGGGATTGAGATACTCTGACCAATCGATAGTTTGAATACCGTTATAAAGATCCTGGGCATCAAGACAGGGAAACTCTTGCAACTTTACTAAAATTCGGAACGGTAGCCTCGCCCATAAGTTGACGCGATAAAGTAAAGTGCGATCGCCAATAAATCTCGCGCCGCAAAATCCTGGCTCTACGTTATGAGCGCCCAACTGCTCCAATTCCTGAGCCACTAAGGTTTCCAATCCCCTAGCAACGGTTGCAAAATACTGTTTCATATTCACTAATATAGAACGCTACTTGGAAATGCGATCGCTCTACATATCCAACTTCCAAGAGCTTCAGCTTACAAAAGCTAACACTCCTTCCTTGCGATCTGCCACCAAAGTATAGAAAGCTTTGAGTTCTTCAAAACTCTCGTGTGTCCACTGGAAGTCAATTTTTCCGGCGACATCAAAGCATAAGAATTAAAAAACTCAAGGTTTGCGCCAAAATCTGGCTCGTTACGCGCCCAGATAAGCAATTCACAGTTTTCAGGCATTGCTTGATAATGGAAGTCTAACCCCATAGCTGATTTAGTTTTTTGAAGATATTACGCGAAGCCTGAGAATAAATTCGATTTAGCCTAATTTTTGAATAAATATATTATGGAAACTAAACCCCCTTTGCCCCCCTTTACTCTTGAAACGGCAAAAATTAAAGTTCAGGCGGCGGAAGATGCCTGGAACACCTGCGATCCTCATAAAGTCGCGCTGGCGTATACAATTGATTCTCAATGGCGGAATCGAGAGGAATTTTTTGCTGGACGAGAGGCGATCGCAGCTTTTTTACAACGCAAGTGGGCTAAAGAGTTAAATTACTGCCTCAAAAAAGAACTTTGGAGTTTTACCGAAAATCGCATCTCCGTGCGCTTTGAGTATGAATGGCACGATGCGTCTGATAATTGGAATCGCTCCTACGGTAACGAACAGTGGGAATTTGCTGCAAGCGGTTTGATGCAGAGACGAGAAGCAAGTATCAACGATGTTTCTATCCAAGAATCTGAAAGAAAATTTCGCTAATTATGAATAAGCAGCAGTTGATTGTAGGGCTTCAATCCACAGGGTTGGTCTAAGAAAGATATCCACCTGACTACGACCGAAAGTGTATTTTGAAGATTTCTCAATCGAGAAGGAGTGATTTTTGCTCTAGGGTAAAGTTTGACCTAAAAAGCTCTCGTATCCTGCTTTGAATGTTTGTTTTCCCTGACTTTCAATGATGCTACCGTGAGCCATAATTACGCGGTCAAAATCCCAAGCGAGAATTTTTTGCACTGCTTGCTGAATTTTGGCTTTTTCTGTGCTTGCAACTTTTTCTAGCAACGATGGACTCAATTGTTTGTATGTACCAATTACTCTAGCGACAAATTGGGTAACGAAAGGATAGCTATCATCAAAGTTAAATGCAGTGTCTGTGAGGATTAAAGTTCGGCTTTTTGGATGAAAGAAAACTAATTCATTCAATAAATTAAAACCATTAAAATCAATAGTTTTTAGTCCATCAAACAAAATGCACTGAAGATTACTCAGAAAATTATCAGTATCGCTATCAATTATGCGATCGATGGGTAGTTTTGGTTTTTTGGCTTTCAAGGCTGATGTAGCCCAAAATGTTGCTTTTGGGTAAAGTGCTTTAAAATCTGCGGCAAATAAGTAGTGATAAACGTTCGGTGCAATAATATGGTTGACTGTGCCAAGTTTATTGAGTTGCTGAGAAGTCCCATCATCTAGTTGAATTGGCGAAATTACAGCTAATCTATTGTTTAGCCTAATAACCGTCATTCTTGTACCAACACTTAACCCAAAATACTTAAATGGCGCATCTACAACCCAAATATCTGTATCAATTTCTTTGAGCATACATAACTTAAAATGGATCTGGCGCTCGCAATTATCTTACCTCACCTACCACAACTAAACATTAACCAGCTTTACCTTTCGATTTTGAAGGCGAAATTACAGCTAATCTATTGTTTAGCCTAATAACCGTCATTCTTGTACCAACACTTAACCCAAAATACTTAAATGGCGCATCTACAACCCAAATATCTGTATCAATTTCTTTGAGCATACATAACTTAAAATGGATCTGGCGCTCGCAATTATCTTACCTCACCTACCACAACTAAACATTAACCAGCTTTACCTTTCGATTTTGAAGAATATTGTAGAATTGCCTTTAATAGTTTTTTCTTCTACTTCTTCCATCCCAATTCTCAGCGCAACTTTTTGAGACTCAATGTTTGGCTTGTCGCAGCTTGCTAAAAGATATTGATAGCCAAGATCGTTGAAACAATACTCTAGTATCCTAGTTGATGCTTCGGTAGCGTAGCCTTTTTTAGTTGCCTCCGGCAGCAAAGCATAAGCTAGCTGGGGCTGTTTTTCTGCAAAAAAGTACCACAAGCCAGCAAATCCAACGATTTTTTGATTATCTTTAGTCTCAATAAACCACAAACCAAATTTTTGTTCGTCAAAAAGCTTTTGGCTTTCTAGGAGCATTTCTTCAACTTGCTGTAAGGAAAAAATGCGATCGTCGCACAAATACTTTCTCACGTAGGGATCGATAAAGATATTGTGCAGAGTATTAAGTTGACTAGGTAAGATTGGGTTTAAAAATAAACGCTGAGTTTCTAAAATTTTGCTCATCGCTCTAATTTAGATAATAGAACAGCGATCGCCTAGTTCATTGAAACATAGCTCAATAGTTTTATAACAAGTTTTATAATAATAGTTCAAGGAGTTGTATCGTCAAATTCATCTTGTGAGCATTCGTCAAACATCTTCTGTACCTACGGCGGCGGAATCTCACCTCAACCGCGCTCGTGCTAGTATTCGCCAAGCACAATCTTGGTATGCCAACAATTTACGCAAGCCAAGTTCGCAGTTTTCTAACTCCCAACTACTTAAGGAGCTAAAGCCAGAATTTGACAATCTAAACTCATTGCTCAACAAACTTGATTCCAATGTAATTGCGATCGCAGCTTTTGGTTTAGTTAGTCGCGGCAAATCTGCCGTTTTAAATGCCTTACTCGGACAAAAAATCTTGCAAACAGGCCCTCTAAACGGTGTAACCCAGTGGTGTCGCTCGGTGCAGTGGGTAGCAAGTTCTAAAGTTAAAGTAGAACTAATTGATACGCCAGGATTAGACGAAATTGACGGCGAAGCCCGAAGTTTGATGGCACAAGATGTTGCTTGTCAAGCTGACTTAATTTTGTTTGTAGTGGCGGGAGATATTACTCAAACTGAGTATGAAGCGCTTTGCAAGTTGCGTCAGTACCAAAAACCGCTAATATTAGTATTTAATAAAATCGATCTTTATCCCGATACCGACAGAGAGGCAATTTATAATAATCTGCGCCAATTAGGGGCAACAAGTGGGGAAATGTTGCCCGATGAAATTGTGATGGTATCTGCCGAACCAGCGCCTATAGAAGTGCGTGTAGAGTGGGCTAATGGCGAAACTGGCTACGAATGGGAAACTCCAGCGCCGCAAATAAATGAATTAAAACAAAAAATTCTCAATATTCTCAATCGCGAAGGACGCAGTCTTTTAGCGCTCAATACTTTGGTACAAGCACAAAAAGCCCAAGCAAAAATTGCCTCTACCACTGTAGCCGAGCGCCACCAACAAGCCGAAGATTTGATCTGGAGATATACCAAATACAAAGCAGGAGCGATCGCCCTCAATCCCATTGCTGTAATAGATATATTGGGCGGATTTATTACCGATTTAGCTTTAATTCGCGCTCTAGCACGGTTGTATAACTTGCCAATGACTGGTTACGAGGCTGCAAAGCTATTAAAAACCATAATATTTAGTTCTGGTGGTTTGCTATTAGGTGAATTAGCTAGTAGTTTATTTTGGGGATTGGGTAAAAGTACTGCCGCTCTCTCTAGTAGTGAAAACCCTCTGAATCTCTCAACTTATGCGGGTGCGGCGGCTATACAAGCTGGAATTGCGGCTTATGGTTGTTATTCAGTGGGCAAAGCAGCGCAGACATATCTAGAAGGCGGCTGTACTTGGGGACAATTTGGTGCTAGTACGGTAATTGCCGAAATTCTCTCTCGTGCTGAACCAAATACAATTATTTATCGCCTGCGTCAAGAGTTATCGTTTTTGAAATAGATAGCTGTGAGGCTTTGAGTCGATATCGACAAACTACTTGGGGAATAGAAAGAGGAATGCTAAGATAAAAAAGCAATGATAATTTTTTAGTTTTATAAATAAATTTAGCATTGCCTTTAAAAACTCCTTATTGACTACAAAAAATGCGCTTATAGAAAAGACTATATAGCTCGCCTGGAAAACCAGAAAACAAGCAAAGTAATGTCTAGTCAACAGCTACGGGGTTTTTGTACGTGATTACTATTTCACCACGTCCAGTTGGGCGCAATTGCAGCACAATTAGTTTTGCTTCCACACTATACCTTTGCCCAATTTTAGATTTATTGCTGGCGGAGGTGCCAGCAAAATGGCACGCCGAACTAAGATTGGGACTTCAAGAAGCTTTAGTTAATGCTGCCAAACATGGCAACAAGCTCGATCCCGGCAAAGTTGTCATCGTTCGCTTTTTCTTAGTTAGTGAATTTTACTGGTGGGAAATTGTCGATCAAGGTTGCGGATTCACTCCTGATTGTAATTGCGATCGCAGTGATTATTTACCTCCAGACACCTCCGAAAACGGTCGCGGAACATACTTACTAAAAACAATTTTCGACCAAGTACATTGGAACGAAGAAGGGACAGAGTTAAGACTGTGTAAGCAAATGTCCCGTTTTCGGTTTCCTTTAGTTAACTAAATCGGTAGCACCATGACTAGGACAGGGAGGGGCAGAAATAGAGCGATCTAACCACGCTGTAGCTTGTTGTAGTCTTGATAAAGCTTCGTTGTCGTCGGGTTGTTCTTTGAGCAAAAATACCAAAGCCACCGCCGCTTGTTCTCTAGAACGAGCTTTGCGGTTAGATTTTAACTTATGCCAGTCGTTAGGAGAAATAGTTAGCCTTTCGCTCAAAGCTTGAGCTAATTGTAGAGTGCTGAAGTCATTAAGGTTAGCAGTTTTGACAAGATCGTTATTTTCAAGCATAAAATCGGGCATATAAGGTTATCTAGTCTTACTGTATCAAGGGATTATATGCAGCCGCCCGAATCATCAAGCACCGATGTTACAAATGCAGATATTGAGGGAAGTATTGCTGAAGTAGAACAAACATTAGTTGCTCTCAAACAGCGTTATGCTCAAATAGAAAGCGATCGCCAACGTAAGGCAGAGCTTAAGTACCGATTGGAAGAAATTAGACCGCAATTGTCTAATAATAAGCTGCCAGCCTTGCAAGCAGAACTCAAAGAAATTAAAACTCAGTTAGAAACTATCGAAGTTAGTTTAGAAAGCCAGCTATTTACTATAGATGTTTTTAAAGAACCTTTTTGGCAAGCGGTACGGTTTGGAGGGCTGGGTATTGTTGTAGGCTGGATATTAAAGTCTTGTGCCAGCTAAAACGAATTATTTATATACGATGACGAGAAGTATTGCAGATATATTAAAAAACGGTCAGCCAGAAGCAGAACTAACTATTCAAGGCTGGGTACGCACGAAGCGCGATTTGAAAGGATTTGCCTTTATTGAAGTAAACGATGGCTCTTCTTTAGCAAATTTGCAAGTAGTGCTAAATTCGCAAATGCCCGACTACGAGAACTTACTAAAGCGGTTAAATACCGGGGCTTCAGTAGAAGCTACAGGGAAATTAGTGCCATCGCAAGGAAAAGGGCAACGCATTGAGTTACAAGCGACCGCAGCCACCGTATACGGCGAAGCTGATGTCGATACTTATCCTTTGCAAAAAAAACGCCATTCTTTTGAATTTTTGCGTACTATTGGACATTTGCGATCGCGTACTAATTCTTTTGGCGCAGTTTTTCGCGTCAGAAATGCCTGTGCAACCGCCATTCACCAGTTTTTTCAACAACGGGGTTTTTTGTGGGTGCATACGCCGATTATTACTAGCAGCGATTGCGAAGGCGCGGGAGAATTATTTACTGTTACTAGCTTAGATTTAAAAAAAGTTCCGGTTACAGACAAGCAAGAAGTAGACTATAGCCAAGACTTCTTTGGTAAACCAGCTTATTTAACCGTAAGCGGACAACTAGAAGCAGAAATTATGGCAATGGCTTTTAGTAATGTCTATACCTTTGCGCCAACTTTTAGAGCCGAAAACTCTAATACTTCTAGGCATTTAGCAGAGTTTTGGATGGTAGAACCAGAAATGGCTTTTTGCAACTTGCTTGGCGATATGGATTTAGCCGAAGCCTTTTTAAAGCACGTTTTTAAGTATGTGATGGAAACTTGCCCAGAAGACATGGAGTTTTTTAACGATCGCATTGATAATACAGTGCTGGCGACCGCTCAAAACATTATTGACAATGAGTTTGCGCGTTTAACTTATACAGAGGCGGTTTCGTTGCTTGAAAAAGCTCCAGTAACTTTTGAGTATCCTGTAAGTTGGGGCTTAGACTTGCAATCAGAACACGAACGTTATTTAGCCGAACAGTTATTTAAAAAACCTGCGATCGTTACCGATTATCCAGTGGGGATCAAAGCTTTCTATATGCGTTTAAACGACGACCAAAAAACCGTTAGCGCTATGGACATTTTAGCGCCCAAAATAGGCGAAATTATCGGCGGTTCTCAACGGGAAGAACGAATAGACGTATTAGAGCAAAGAATGAGAAATCAAGGCTTAAATCCAGAGGATTTGTGGTGGTATTTAGATTTACGCCGTTATGGTACGGTTCCCCATGCTGGCTTTGGGTTGGGGTTTGAGCGTTTGGTGCAATTTATGACCGGAATGGCAAACATCCGCGATGTAATTCCTTTTCCGCGTACTCCGTTGAGTGCAGAATTTTAAACCTAACTATACTAGAGACGATTTCAAAGAGTATCTGTTAAGACCCCTAACTCTTTTCAAAATTATGTTTTTAATATTTCTGAATCGAGAAGGGGTAAGCTCACCAGATTCAATTAAGAAGCGCTCCCGTCAGCTTTAACTTGGGGTAATAAACGGCTGATTCCTTGCTGCACAAAAGATTGTAATAAAGCAATTTGTTGATTTTGCTGAAATACTTTTTGTAAGGTTTGACCAAGTTTATCTAGATTTAAGCCATTTTCGGCATTTATAGCGACTTCTTGACTTTGGAAGTATTCAACCAAACTCAAGCCAGCAACGCGAGTCAGGTAAGCCGCGCTAACTCCTTGTAATGCACCACCAGCAACAAAAGTGACGGCATTGCTTTTTAATAAAGTAGCGATCGCTTTTGTCGATAATTCTACTAATCCTAACTTCAACATTAGGCTACCCATTGTTCCGGCTACAGTTTGGGCTTGCTGAAATGAGAACTTTTGCTGGTAGATATTGCCTAATTCCACCACCAATTGAGCATTAATAGCGGCGGTAGCAAGCAAATCTAAAGCTGGCATGGGGTTTGCAAAGGTGGCGGCGGCGGCTATCCATTGATACTTCTCGATAATGGGGGTAGCTTTTTCTTGTCTCACTTGGTTTAATGCCGTTTTTGCTTCTATTTGCAAGCTAATTGCTTGTCTAATAATTGTTGCCCAAATTAATTCTTGCCCTTCTTTAGCTACTACTTGCTGTAAATAGTCGCTTAGTTGGCTGATATCGGCAACGGGGATGTCTAACCATTCGCGTACCAAACCATCGCTTTGATGCTGGCGGACTTTAATTTGATTTGGACGTGCGGAAGTCGCCACTACATCAGCTACTTTGTGTTGCAACGAATTTAGTATAGTTGCCCGTGCTTCAGGTAAATACCGATCTTGCTTGTTAAAAACTAATAAAGTGCGTTGATTTTTTGCTACGGTTTGCTGCCATATTTGCCATTGAGAATCAGTTAAATCTCCATCGATTGCCAATATTACTAAGTCAGCATAATTTGTATCTAGTACGGCATTATCTCCGGGTGTAAATAAAGCCTTGGTTTCTTGAAAATTTACAGACCTGTTGGTAGTGTTTTGCCAACTAGATAGGGTTTGCAGCAATGCTGTTTTACCTACTGCTTTGCCACCAGTAATAACTACATTTATATGCTGTCTTTCTAACAGATCGTTTATTTTTGTAAATTGAGTTTGTAACAGTGGTAACACGGCATGATTTTCGGCTTCGACTTGCAATTGACCGATGGTATTATGCACCGTTGCGATCGCTCTTTCAACTTTTTGCCGATTTGGAGGAGAATTATCAATTAAAGTTGCTTTGTTAAGCTTATTTTGTTGCCATAACCACAAGCCGATAATTAAAAAAGCCGCTCCAAATATACCTAATTCATGCCCTTGACCCACTGAGCTATCAAAGCCTTGCCACAGCCACAGCCCTAAAGACAAACCAACTCCACCTACTAAAATCGGTCGTCGCCATCCAAGCATCAGTGCCTTTTCTAACATAGAGCTACGCTACTCAAAATTTTCTGGTTCTACCTGCTTTTTCTATGCTACTGGAGAGCGGCACTTACTGCCCATGTCGCTAGATTTATTCAATTAAGAGTTTTGAAATTTATTTTTGAGGATCGCTATAACCCTTTTGCATTGATGATCCCCAAGATAGAGGGGGGTTTAAGACCTAGGGTTTATCTTGGTTAGTGTAATTGCCCTTTTAAAATTCTCCGCAATGGAAAGCGATCGCATTTTTTGTGGGCTTTAATTTCACATTTTTTTAATTGGTGTATTTGTTTTAAAAAAATAACCCTGCAATGTTTTTGAAATACGGAGAAAAAATTATGCAAGACCATAATAGTAATAGTTGTCCTTGCTGCGCCAGTCCTTTACTGCGTCACGTCCGCCATCGTGGAGTATATTGGTTTTGTACTTCCTGTTGGCAAGAAGTACCACTTTTAGCCGTAAGCAAAATTCCTTCTACTCCCAAAGAACCAGCCACTACTAGCAAGCGTTAAGAAAAATGCTCGCTAAAAATTGTCTGAACCTTGATAAAATCGTTAAACCTAAATCACAGACAATAATTTTATGCTGGCTGCTCTCCTCTACGGTAAGGAAGATTTACGCCTAGAACAAGTTACCGACCCTACTGTTGCAGAGGGAGAAGTTGTAATTAAGGTATCCACCGCCACTACCTGCGGAACCGATTTAAAAGTATGGCGGCGTGGCGGTCATGCCAAAATGCTAAAACTACCCACTTTATTTGGACATGAAGCGGCAGGAAAGATTGTAGCACTAGGCAGGAATGTAACTAATTGGAAAATCGGCGATCGCGTTGTTGCTAATAATTCCGCTCCTTGCACAAAATGCTTCTATTGTCAACAGCAAGAGTATTCTCTTTGTCCAAATATTACTTGGAATAATGGCACGTTTGCTCAATATTTAAAAATTCCCGCTCCGATTGTCCAGCAAAACTTGCTATCTATTCCCGACGAATTACCCGATGAATTGGCTGCCCTGACTGAACCTTTAGCTTGCGTATTGCATGGAATAGCAAGATCGAATGTACTGCCCGGCAAGCGCGTTGTGGTATTAGGAGATGGAGCAATTGGATTAATGTTTGTAGCAGTATTGGCAAACCAAATAGGTGCAGAAGTATTGTTATTTGGTGGTAACGAAGCGCGGCTGCAAACTGGACAGAAATTAGAGGCAAATAAAACCTTCAACTATAAGCAAATAGAAAATAGCGCCCAAATTGTGAAAGATTTAACCGATGGCAGGGGCGCAGATGTCGTAATTGAGGCGACAGGCGTACCGAGTGTATGGGAAGAGGCGATCGCACTTGCACGTCCAGGCGCAACGGTTAATTTATTTGGGGGCTGCCCGCGAGATACTACAATTACTGTAAATACAGAACAATTACACTACAGCGAACTAACTGTTAAAGGCGTATTCCACAATACTCCAGAGTATGTAAAAGCAGCATTATCGCTGCTAGCAAGCCGAGTTATCCCCTTTGAGTTATTAATTAGCGATCGCCGTCCGTTGCAGGAATTAGAGCAGGTATTTCAAGCTATGAAAGAGCGCAAAGTAGTTAAAGTCGCGATCGCCCCTTAGCGAAAAATTGCCGATGGGCGATCGCGCTTTACTCAAGCCCTTAAGCTTCTGGATTTACCCCCAACTGACGTAGTTGTTCTGCTAATCTTTCTGCCCGTTGGCGTTCTTGTTCTGCTCCTTCTTCTGACCACAATAGTAGCTCTCCTTGGGCATTCCACCACCTCAACCAATAGCCAGTTCTACCTTCATGCCTTCCCTCCCATACTCCTAAAAACAACTCTAATCCAGGTATCCAATAGCGTTCTGATTCTGCTGTTGTTTGAACTTGGTAGCGTCCAGATTCTATTGCATAAACTTCAAGTCGCCCGGTATCTGGTCGAAAGATCGCGTAGAGCGGTACTTGAATGACTTGCTCGTAAAAAAACCACTTGCCTACACCCTGGGTAAACTCGACAGAATATTCTTCACCATAGGTAGCTGAAAGAAACTCCATCACTATTTGAGGAATTACCCTTCAGTATTGGGAGTGTAGCTGCGGCGGATTTGAGATGACTGCCAAGGCTGTACCGGACGCACGTACAGAAAGTCTGGTGCTTTACAGATAATTCGCCCTTCAATCGCCGCGCACAAAGCAAAGTTAGAGACAACTAAAGCATCCTGCATGAGAGCGGGAAACGCTGTCAAAGGCTGGCGTAAAGCGGCCGCCAACAAAGGCTGGTCTGTATTTTCCACTGGGTCATCGGGGAAAATAAAATCTTCCGGCAAAAGAGGGTAGGAAATGGTTAGCTGGGAGACAGGGGTTTGAGTAATGATAGACACGGCAACCTCTGCTAAATGGATGAAGAACTGGTTAATTTATTTTATTGTCTGGTGTGCAATCAGGCGATCGCTTGATTGTTAAATTCCAACACAATGGGCGATCGCACCTTAGTTAAAGGTTTAGGAATTGAGCCACCAAATCTTAATAGTTTTATCGCCACTAGCACTAATTAAAATATTTCCATCAGGGTTAAAGCTGACAGAATTAACATTACCAGAATGCTGTTTTAGAGTTTGTAATAACTCCCCGCTAGCTAAATTCCAAAGTTTGACCGTTCCATCATCGCTACCACTAGCAAGAATTTGACCATTAGGGCTTATAGCTACAGAGTTGACATAATCTGAATGCCCAGAAAGACTACGCAGTAAGGTTTTAGTTTGTAGATCCCAAATTTTAATCGATTTATCCCAACTACCAGAAGCGATAATTCGCCCATTGGGACTAAAGGCTACAGTTCTAACTCGGTCTGAATGCCCAGTAAAAGTATGCAATAGCTCTCTACTTCGCAAATCCCAAAGATTAATTGTTTTGTCAGAACTTGCACTAGCAAGCATTTGACTATTGGGACTAATAGCTACAGACCATACGGTATCTAAATGTCCCACAAGGCGATACCGCAATTGGCGATCGCTTAGATTCCAAACATCCATAGAACCATCGCCATTAGAACTTGCTAGCAGTTCCTCGTTAGGGCTAATAGCTACAGACCAAACATGATTGCTATTGCCTCCCAGATTACGGCGTATACCTGTAGAAAGGTTCCAGAGATTAATTGCTCGGTCGATACTATAGTTGCCACTAGCAATAGTGTGATTACTTTTACTAATTGCCACCGCCAAAACAGGTTCAAAATTGCTTGTCAAAGTAGCTCGCAACTTCCCCGTTAGCAAATTCCATACTTTAATAGTTTTATCTCCACTACTGCTAATCAGCGTCTGACCGTCAAAGCTGGAAACAGCGCACCAAACTACATCTTTATGACTTTTTAAAGTATGGGCTAAGGTTACATCTAGATTAGTAGTGTTTTTAGCAGCAACTAAGGGGTTTTCGGCTTTCAAAATTGGAGACGGCGATTGCAGCAAGTAGTAACACCCAGCAATTAAAGTCAAAATAGTTGCGATCGCGCTCGATACAACCGATAAACTTAGTTTGAATTTCTTTCTAGTATTACTTGCAACTGCTTGTGTAGATTTCACTATTTCTGGCGGTGCAGGCAAATCAATTAAAGGCTGGAGATCGTGCAAAGTGTCCGTAGCCGATTGATAGCGGTCTTGGAAGTGGTAAGACACCATTTTGCTTAAAATATCAGCAAATTGATGACTGATGCTGGCGTGTTGCTGCCACAAAATTTCTCCGGTTTCCGAGTCTTTTAGCAGTTGGTTAGAATTTAAACCCGTCAAAGCTTGAATTGCCATTATCCCCAAAGCATAAATATCGCTACTAAAGCGGGGCGTACCTCGCTCTTGTTCGGCGGGCATATATCCTGGCGTACCCAAAGAAATTGTCGCACCTACACCGAAAGAAAAACTGGTGGGAGTTGTAGCTACTTGCGTCCAAGCTTGCTTGGCTGCACCAAAATCGATCAAAATTAATTTGTGGGTACTATTTTGTCTAATCAAATTGCTTGGTTTAAGGTTTCGATGGATTAATCCATAACTATGCACTACAGCTAAAATTTCTAAGACTTCGTAAACAAGTGCAATAACTCGACTTTCATCCCAACAGCAACCTGGATAGATTTCTACATCTAGACAATATCCCTCAATAAATTCTTGGACTAAGTAAAATTCTAGGTTTTCTTTAAAGCCAGCCAAAAGACGAGGGACGCGATCGCAAGTATTGAGGATTTTTAGGGCTGTTACTTCTCTTGTCAGCGACTTATAAAAGTGCTGTTGCAAATTGTCTACGCGATCGCTAGTGGGTAGTAATATTTGTTTAATAATGCAACTAGAGCCATTTTGTTGAGCGATATCTTTAGCTAGATAAATTTGGCAAAATTCTCCGCTTTTCAAGACTTTGATTATTTGATAGCGCTGTTTTAATAACTTCTCTGACATTATAAGCCGCAAAAACCTACTACCGTTTAGCCCTACACCCAGAAAAACGGTACTTAATAATATTTTGAGATTGGATAGCCCATTTCTAGACTATCAAAGCGATCGCGGCGGCAATTGACATATATTTAGATTCTTACAGTAGTTTTTAGAGCAAAATTTTGTCTATTTAAACTGCCCCACCACACAAAAGCAAGTCTGCGGACGGCAAACACAACTATTAAATTACGGTTCGCACTAATTACCTAGACCCTAAATTTACTTACATTAACAACAGTGAAAGTAATTAACGGCAAGTAACGATGATTTTATTAGCCCAGCGCCAAAAGTTAACCGCCCAAACAAAGGTTCGGAAAACCCCCCTAGGAAGCCTCGGCTAATCAAGCTCAGTATATAAATTAGTACAAATAGTACAAAAATCGACGTACTGAGTGCAATTAATAGTTTTGTATTGTTCGTAAAAGTAATTATAGGAGCCAAATATCTCCAATGGCAAAAGTAGTTGGAATTGACTTAGGTACAACAAATTCTTGCGTAGCAGTAATGGAAGGTGGCAAACCTACTGTAATTGCTAATGCTGAAGGTTTTCGGACAACGCCATCGGTAGTCGCTTTTGCTAAAAATGGCGATCGCTTAGTTGGTCAAATCGCTAAACGTCAGGCGGTAATGAACCCCGAAAATACTTTTTATTCGGTTAAGCGGTTTATCGGACGTAGATACGAAGAAGTAACCCACGAAGCAACCGAAGTTTCTTACAAAGTTATTCGCGATGGCAGTGGCAATGTTAAGTTAGACTGTCCCGGTGCTGGTAAGCAGTTTGCCCCCGAAGAAATCTCTGCTCAAGTATTGCGGAAGTTAGTAGAAGATGCCAGCAAATACTTAGGCGAAACTGTTACTCAAGCAGTAATTACCGTTCCTGCTTACTTCAACGACTCCCAGCGTCAAGCGACCAAAGATGCCGGAAAGATTGCCGGAGTTGAAGTATTGCGGATTATCAACGAACCTACCGCCGCATCTTTGGCTTACGGTTTCGATAAAAAAAGCAACGAAACAATCTTAGTATTTGACCTTGGTGGCGGTACGTTTGACGTGTCGGTGCTAGAAGTTGGCGACGGTGTATTTGAAGTATTGGCAACTTCTGGCGATACTCACTTAGGTGGTGACGACTTTGATAAAAAGATTGTTGATTACTTAGCTGACGAATTTCGACGCTCTGAAGGTATCGATTTGCGCAAAGATAAGCAAGCGTTGCAGCGTTTGACCGAAGCGGCAGAAAAAGCAAAAATCGAGCTATCGAGCGTTACTCAAGCTGAGATTAACCTTCCATTTATCACTGCAACCCAAGACGGGCCCAAGCACTTAGATACAACTCTAACCCGCGCTAAATTTGAAGAGCTTTGTTCTGACCTCATCGATCGCTGCCGCGTTCCGGTAGAAAATGCGATGCGCGATGCCAAGTTAGATAAAAGTGCCATCAATGAAATCGTTTTAGTTGGTGGTTCTACTCGAATTCCTGCCGTTCAAGATTTGGTAAAACGAATTTTAGGCAAAGATCCTAACCAAACTGTAAACCCTGACGAAGTAGTAGCTGTAGGTGCAGCGATTCAAGCTGGGGTACTAGCTGGGGATGTTACAGGAATCTTGTTGCTTGATGTTAGTCCGCTATCCTTGGGTGTAGAAACTCTCGGCGGCGTAATGACTAAAATTATTCCCCGCAACACAACTATTCCTACCAAAAAGTCGGAGGTATTCTCGACGGCGGTAGATGGTCAAAGCAATGTAGAAATTCACGTTCTGCAAGGAGAGCGCGAAATGTCTACTGATAACAAGAGTTTGGGAACATTCCGCTTAGATGGTATTCCTCCCGCACCTCGCGGCGTACCTCAAATTGAGGTTATCTTTGATATCGATGCCAATGGTATTCTCAATGTCACAGCTAAAGATAAAGGCAGTGGTAAAGAGCAATCTATCAGCATTACCGGCGCTTCTACTCTCGATAAGTCTGAAGTTGAGCGGATGGTACAGCAAGCAGAACAAAATGCTTCTACCGACAAAGAGCGCCGCGAGAAAATCGAACGCAAAAATCAGGCAGATTCTTTAGCCTACCAAGCCGAAAAGCAGGTTGCTGACTTGGGAGATAAAGTTCCCGCCGATGATAAAGCAAAAATTGAGGGTATGGTCAAAAACCTCAGAGAGGCGATCGCATCGGAAAATGACGATCAAATCAAAACCTTGATGCCCGAACTCCAGCAAACTCTGTACACTATTGGCGCTAACTTATATCAACAAGGTGGCGCGGGTGCAGCCCCTGGCGCTCCTAGCGATAATGATGGTGGTACTAATCCCCCTAGTGGCGGTGGCGATGATGTAATTGATGCTGATTTTACTGAGTCTAAGTAGCAAAGTTAGCTAAAGCCTGATTTCACTGAGTCTAAGTAGTAAAGTTAGCTAAAGCCTAAAAATAAGGGGAGGCATTTTGCCTCCCCTTACTTAGTTTTCAGCCAATTTACAACTAATTGCTTTTTCTTATCGGTGCTGTAAGGACGTTGAGCATAACTTGATAAATGTGAACTTGATCTACAGCGCCAGCAACCCCAGGTGCATCAAACCCATAAGCCTTGTAGCCTTTGCCAATAAACTGTGTCAAGGTTGAAGTTCCGCCTTGATAATAAACTGGCACTGGACGGTTAGTATGACTGCCCCAGCCGTATTTTACGTTAGGATCTGAACCCCAGAAGTGTCCGGCATTGGCGGGGTTATGCTCTACAAAAGTTAAAGCTTCCGCTCCCTTAGTTTTTAATAGTTCGGGGAAATTGTCATTCAAAGTTAAGTAGTGGTCGTGATCGGCAGTAACAATTAGGAGATTTTTTCTCCAGCCGCCATTTTTCTCGATCCAATCGATTGTTGTTTGGACAGCTTGACCAAAACTATTCATTGTCCCAATCAGGTTGTCCATGTTGTTATCATGAGCAGCCCAGTCAATGTCTCCGCCTTCAACAATCATCCAGAAACCATCTTTATCTTTGCTGACAACTTCCAAAGCTGCGGTTGTCAAATCTGTTAAAGTCGGGTTTTCATTTACTTCTCTAGCAATAAACTGAGCATCTGTCTCTCCTGGAGATAGCGGACGGATTGTATCAGGTTGAGGAATTCCTGGGGTAGGATTTTCATCGTCATTGGCAGAACTAAATACCGAGAACATATCTAGCCCAGTAGTGCTATAGTCATTATTCGCTGAACTAACTGGCAAATTACCATTTTGACCGCGAGCGCCATACAAGCCAAGCAAGCGATCGCCTGATTCTGGCTCAATTCCTTTTGCTGTATCGATTAGCTTTTGGGCAGCATCAGGACCCCGCTCTAAAAAAGTGTAACCGTAGGTATTGTTAGTCGGATTGTTTCTAAGCGTGTCGTAGGTCGCCTGCTGGATATAGGTATAGTTATAAACTGGCCCAACGTTAGTTCTGTTTTGGAAATCCAGTGGATGACCGCCACCTAATAGCACTGTGGGCTTGAACTCTAATAAAGCGTCTTGCAAAATACTATCCAAGACTGGCATCGGGCTAGCGGCGGTAGCTGTGTTGTCGTCGTATTTAGCACGGCGGTTAACAGTAGAAATCGCCGCGCCTGGAGTAGCGTGAGTGATTGGTACAGAAGTAACTACGCCTGTAGCTTTGCCAAGTTTGGTTGCAGTTTGCAAAATTGTCGTTAGGTCTTTTTCAAAAATGTCTACACCGACTGCGTTGTTATAAGTTTTAACCCCGGTATATAGCGAGGTCGCTGTGTTCGCAGAGTCGGGGTAGCTGTACTTGATGTACTCTTTGTCGTAACCGCTAGCAGCAGCTTGCGAAGGGCTAATAGGTGTCCAAGGATTTGGGCCGCCTCTTTGTGGTTCGTAACCGACTAAGTTACCTAGCGATAAATCAGTGCTACCGCCATCTGCTTCAGTACCAGGATTAAAAGGTAAAGGCTTAAACGCAAAACCAGGACGAACTGGACTTGCACCAGTTTGAGGAGTGGAATTATCTAAAGCAGAATTACCAGTATTAAAAGCAAGTAGCAGATTGCCGTTAGCATCAACTACTGGATTATCATCGTCATCTACGGTAGGACCAGCGATTGTGGTTCCGTAAGTAGTCATTTGAGCATAACCAGCTAGGTTCTGAAAGCTCAGACCTCTGCCTTTACCGCTCTTATACAAGGGCGTACCTTTAGCAATTGCGGCAGCGCGAGCCATTTCCCAGCCCATGCCATCACCAATCATTAAAATAACGTTGACTCCGTTACCTGCGGCGATCGCGTTTTGTGCTGGCATTCCAAACACCAACATACTTGTACATAGTAAACTTGCCCATAGGAAAGCTAGCCACCGTAGGTGTCTTCCAAACCATGCCATCATTGCAGTGCCTCTAATTAGCTAATTTTTTTTGAGATTGAAATTACTGGTAGAAGTTAGGTTCTAGGTGCGAAGCTGCTACTTGTTTAAAGGCGGCACTAGAAAAACTAGACTTTACTACCGTTTTGGCACTAGCTGCGGCGGTAGTCGGTGAAACTTGGTTAGAAGTGAACGAAAACAACATGACAGTCAAAAGACTAGCTATAAACCAAGCTACCCGTTGCCAACGTTTTTTTAGAATATTTATCATTGCTGATGCCTCTATTTGTTAGGAAAAGTGAAATTGTGCTAGCTTACTGGTAAAAGTTGGGTTCTAGGTGCGAAGCTGCTACTTCTTTACCTGTGAAGTTACTATTCTGTGGACGGACTACATTTGTTGGTAGCTGCAATTGCTTGAAACCTAGCAGTACAGCAGAATCGCTGAAATACTGCGTCCACGCTTGCATTTGGGGGGTTTCTTGCCAGTTGTTGCGAGAAACTTTAGCCGCCAATAGAGGTACTTCTTGCCCGTTGCGTTCGCCGATGATGGAAACTCCAACTTCTGTCAATCTAGGATTTCGCGCGAAGGCTTCCTCGATTAATTTTTCTGCTAAAGACTCTGCCTGCTGCACCAAACCTCTATAGCTGCCATTACTTTGCGTGTTGAGCGTATAAGTAATTTGCTTGTCTTCTGCCCAAGCAATAGCACTATTTAACAAAACTGTTACTACTGCTAAGTTGGTAAGAATTGCGCGGCTTATATTCATTGCTTAAAGTTCTATCTTTTTAGCTCGATGCCGCCGCTTGATTGCCACAGCCATACCACCCGCTAGTAGCAGTGATACGGCAATATTAGTTTCTGGTTCGGGAACGGCAGTAGCGCTGACTTGTGCTTGACCAACTTTAAAACCTGCTACTTGCACGTCATAGCCAGCAGCATTGTCCAAAAGAGTGTCAAAGTCTTGAGAAACTAAAACGTCTGCTCCTTCAATTAATAAATTTGTACCGTCAAAGGTAGGCGCATTATTTATTTGAATGTCGAATAGCTTCAGACCAGTGCTGACATTATCTTGGAGGAAGAAACCCGCTTCGTCAAAATCAAGGGAGAAGTCGCCAATTTCCAAGGGCGATAGCAACGCTAACTTTGTTGTATCTACATCAAAAGCAACGCTACCTGTATGCTCGATAGTGCCGCTTAGTGGAGTAAAATCTTTTGTTTGGTCGTCGTAGCTGAAAGTAAAGTCAGTACCGACAAAATTGGGATCGTTGCTGGGAGGAAGAATATCAAAGTCTACCTTGGAAGATAGACCGAAGGATGAAAGAGCTTCATCTAAGCTCAAGGTTGTTGTACCAGACTGGATTTGATAAGTCATCGTCGCCGCCTGTACAGGTAGCTGCGTAGATGTAATTGCTGTAGTCAGCCCAAGTAGAATAGCAAGATGATGGACGCGCATATTTGTCAATGTGGTTAAGTTAACAGATTAAATCTTGTTCCTTTTAACAACTAGCGATCGCTAATGCTGTTTGCTGTCAAACAACTCAATTAGATTGCTGTTGAGTAAGGGATGTAAAACAAATGATTCTTTAGTACGGCTTGTTAGCTGTAGGGTACATTCTCCAATATCAAACTCTTGCTTTAGGTGAGCTTTTAGTTGCCCTAACAAGCGATCGCGATCGATACCGTTGGGCAAATTGACATTTAGATGGGCAACTAGGGCTACACGATGAGAACTTATTGTCCAAATATGTAATTTTTCTACTTGCTCAACGGCATCGAAGGATTTGAAGGCGGTTTCTACCTCTGCCAAATTGATAGAATTTGGCGCATACTCCATCAAAACTGCCCAACTTTCTTTAAGTATGGGAAAAGCGCCCCAGCCTAAAAAACAAGCAACTAGCAAACCCACAACCCCATCTACCCACAACCAATTCAGGAAGTAGATAGCTATAGCCGCCAAAATCACGCCGACAAAACTAGCCGCATCTGCCACCATATGCAGGAAAACCCCGCGCAAGTTCAGATCGTTTTGGCTGGCTTTGTAAAGCAAGGCAATGTTAAGGCTATTAACTAATAGCCCAACTCCTGCTAGGAGTAGCATCGGCATTCCCATAACTGGAGTTGGCTCTAGCAATTGGCTTACAGCTTCCCAAGCAACGGATAGAGCGATCGCCGTTAAAGTAATACTATTAGCTAAAGCTGCCAGCACCTCTACGCGCTGATGCCCAAAAGTGGCTCGGTGATTGGCTGGTCTATGCGCTAATTTTTTAGATACTAATGCTAAACCTAAGCTACTAATATCTGAAAGCAGATGCCCGGCATCTGCTTGGAGTGCCAAACTACCACTCCAAAGCCCTGTTGCTAATTCTGCTACAAAAAAAATACCAATTAGAATAACAGAGAACCATAACAATTGAGTTTTCTGTGTGTTACTACCAATATTAATTAGCTCAGAATAATCACAGCAAGGACTCAGAATTTTTGGGGTGCGATGATAACTAATATCTTGTTTTACCGCAAACGCCATCTCCAATACCTGTGTCCGTAAAAACCGAATACTGACTATAAATTTAGTTGTTTTTTTATAGTGGGAAACTAAGCTTTGATTAAGCTTAAGTAAAAATATTCTCAAGGGGAAAAAAACCAGTATCATCACTATCTCTCTATCTTTCTTTGTTTGACAAAAAATATCAATATTTAATACCAGAAGCTTATTTAAACTTCGATGTCACAACGAACTTCTATAACGCAGCATTACCACGAACGGACTAAGTACGATGAGGAAACCATTGCCTCTAAAAGTCAGGGCTTAGACTGGAGCAAACAACCAGTACCTTTTAAAGAGTACAAGTTGGGAAAAACTATCGATTTAAAGCCCTACCTCCAAGAAGAAACTACCGAGGTATGGTGGAAGCGATTGTCGCGGCTACTCTTATCTAGCTATGGTTTAACAGCTAGGATAGACACTGTGGGAGCGCCAATATATTTAAGGGCTGCACCGTCGGCGGGGGGTTTGTATCCGGCAGAAATTTATTTAGTTTCTCGCGGTACGCCTTTGCTCCCACCGGGATTATACAATTATCAAGCTCAAACTCATTCATTAGTACATTTTTGGGAAGATGATGTTTGGCAAAGCTTGCAATCGGGTTGTTTTTGGCATCCGGTACTTCAAGATACACAGCTTGCGATCGCTGTTACCGCAGTATTTTATCGCTCGGCTTGGCGCTATCAAGACCGGGCTTATCGGCGGATATTTTTAGATACGGGACATTTATTAGGAAATCTCGAACTTGCAGGCGCTATCAATGATTTTCGCCCCCATCTCATCGGCGGTTTTAACGATGAAGTGGTAAACAATTTGCTGTACTTAGACGCGGAAATCGAAGGGATAATTTCTCTGATTGGATTAGCCGATTTGCTAGATGTTCGGCAAAATCTATCTCGTGGTTTAACAGCTTTACCTTCTGCTATCCAAACCGATTATTCAGCTATTTCCGACGGTCAATTGTTAGCTTACTATCACAAAGCTACAGCCATTAACTCAAATCCGCCAAAATTAGAGCTTCCAAGTTTTATCGAAGACAAGTATAATTTTCCATTTTGCCTAAAAGTTCCGACTATTTCTGCGCCGATTGATTGGGAAGGAAAATTAGAGAAACTAAAACAGACTATTTTTCAACGCCGCTCTACTCGCGCTTACAATGGCGAAAATTTGACGTTAGACGAACTCAAAGCTTTACTCGATTTTACCTACCAACCCCAGCATTATATCGATCAAGAACTGGATGGAGCGCCTGATTATTTTGCGTTGCACCTAATTGAAACATTTATTGCTGTTTCTGGGGTAGAAGGCTTAGAATCTGGTTGTTATTACTACGCCCCCAAAAGTCAAGAATTGCGGCAAATTCGGTTTAAAAACTTCCGCCGACAATTGCATTTTCTGTGTCTGGGGCAAGATTTGGGACGCGATGCGGCAGCAGTGGTGTTTCATACCGCCGACTTGCAAGCCGCTATAGCTCAATATGGCGATCGCGTTTACCGCTACCTCCACATGGATGCGGGTCATTTGGGACAGCGCCTTAACTTAGCTGCAATCCGCCAGGGCTTAGGTGTAAGTGGGATCGCCGGCTTTTTTGACGATCGCGTTAATGAAGTTTTGGGCATTCCCGTTGATGAAGCCGCAATTTATATTACAACTCTCGGTCGTCCGCGCTAAAACTAATCTTTGGTTGTCGAATCTCTTGGTGGTGCTACGGAATCAGCTAAATCTTCTAAGTGCATTCTTTGCTCCATCTGGCGCAAAAAGTAGCCTGTCATCATTGCTGAAGCTAGTAACCCGGCTAAATTGTCTTTATCGGTGGTAATTTTGACATTAAAATGCTCTGAGGGCATCATTCCCACCAATCCTTGGACGTTGTGAGAAATTATTTGTTTAATTTCCGGGCTTGCAGACCTAGCAACGTGAGACAAAATCTCTGGAGATTGACTTTGGAGATATTTTAAAAGGGGGTTTACTCGGTCTTCTTGGGCATTATCGCCGAGAAAGTCAGAATTAAAAACCATGTGTAGTTTTAGATAATCAATTTCTAATGTGACCTACGATCGCTAAAAACGGCAACCTCTCAAAAGAGAGTTTTATAGATTTTATCCACTCATTTTAAACTTTTGGTCGTGGAAAAAAGCAACAGATTCTCAAATTAATTAGTTTTGTGCTTTTATATCATCAATTTCAAAGTATATAAAATTTAGCTTTATTCAGGTATGCCAATCTGAATTTTAGTTAATTGGGATTTATAGCAGCAAATTCTATTTCTAATTGCTGGGGTCGGCTTTCGAGCAATTCTTGGGGTAATTTATCCATCTGGAAATACTGATTAAATTTTGGAGTTAGCGACAGCAGATGAGAACGAGAATCGGTTTTTCGGCGTTTTTGGATAAAACCTAGCTCTACCAATTCTTGAACGTGCTGGTAAGCCCCAGAACCGCGTAAATCGACTAATTGAGTTTGAGTAATTGGGCAATGGAGAGCGATCGCGGCTAAAGTTCGCAATGCTCCTACCCCCAGTTCTAAAGGAATCAAAACTTGTACTAATGCTTGAAAATCCGAGCGCAATTGCAGGCTGTAACTAGAATCAATTTCTACTACATTTAGTGCTGTATCGCGGTGGGCGTAGTCGTTTATTAGTTCGATTAGGGCCTCCTCCACGCTAGAGCGATCGCATTGGGCATATTCAGCAATTTCGGAAATTGTTAAAGGCTGACCTTTCAAGTAAAGGATGGCTTCAATTTTGTTAGCTAGGCGCATTTTATGAGGAAGAAAAATAGAAAAGTTTTGAATAGCAAATATTTGTTACTCAAAACTTTATCCTATTATTTGCTAGAAGCAACTTGTGGTATTAAGTTCTCTAATCCTTTGACAACTTTGGCTGATTTTATTACATCTCCAGCTTTGAGTTGTTCTAAGACTTCCTTTCCTTCAGTCAAATAACCAAATACCGAGTAGCGACCATCTAACAAGTTTCTTCCGGCGGGAGTAAGTTCTGGTTCAAATAGAAAAAAGAAAAATTGCGAGGAAGCGCCGTTAGGGTCGCCTTCAGGACGCGCCATAGCTAAAGTTCCATAGGCAGAGAAAGGCAAGACTACCCCGTCGCGGTAACGCCCAGCATCTTCTAAGGTAATTCCATAGGTAGGAGTTTTATCGTTTTCAGCAAGCACTTCTAAAGGCACAGCGCGGTATTTACCAGTAGCAGGATCGATAAATCCTTCTTCTTTACCGGGAGGATCGCCAACTTGCAGTACATAAGAGTCTTCGCTGCGAGTAAACTCTAAGCCGTTATAAAAGCCTCTTTGCACCAAATCGACAAAGTTTCCGGCGGAAACTGGAGCGCTGTAACCGTCTAAAACCACTGTAAGATCGCCTTTATTAGTGGTTATTTCTACCGTAGCGCGACCTTTAAGCTGAGGTAAATTGCTGTACTCGGCAGGGACTTCAAAGGGAAAACCTACTGCCATTAATTCTTCTAACTCTCCGACTAAATTTAGCAACTTAGCTCGGTCTTCCCAAACTGGGTCTTTTTGTTTAGCTTCTATCGCTGGAGTGAGAGTATCTATCCCGGCTTGGATTTGGTCAATTAAAGCCATTGCTTGAGGTTTGCGTTCTTCGGGAACTGTTGCTAATAATTTTGCCGATCGCTCTTTAACAATTTTATTAGCTTTTTTTAGATCGTTTGTGATCGCACCCCAGCGCCGATTTGCCCGTAGTTGAGCGGCAATATCTTCTAAAGATGCTTGCAATTCCCGTACCGTTGGGTTGTCAATAGGTAACGAGTAACGCAACAATGCTTTACCATCGGTAATTGCATTACCCGCAGGTAAGGTGGCAAAACTGTTTGGAGTCCAGCTAATAACACTGGTTCCTAAAAAGAAGACAACGAGCAAAGTTACCGTCAAGCTGGCTCTAAGCCAGCGTTTCCAGATTTTTGTCATGGGATAGCTTAAAGAATGCGCCATCAGTTCACTTTAGGGGATTTTGTGATTCTTCCGCAACAAAAAATCGGGTTTTTTCGTTGCTTATTTAGAGCGTTTATTAAGCGATCGCCAAGTTTGGGTTTAAGAAATTGGCGAATTACTAGAGGTATGCGATCGCAGACAATTACCTTGCCAGCTAGATTTAAAAATAAAATTGTTTAAATTAATAAATTACTAAGGTTGCGTTTTGAACTCGGCGGTATACTTTCCGATTAGGAGCAATTTAACACCTTGCAAGCTGGGATAATTTGCCTAGTCATGCAAAAAAAATTAATTATTTTTGTCTAACGGGGCTTGTGGGTATTTAGTTCTACTAAATACAAACCACCATAATTCTGTACCAATTAAGGCTAATCCACCCAAAGTTACACCAATTTTTAAACTCATTGGCTGTTCGATACGCCGAAACTGGGTAGTTTTTTCAGGCATTTGAGTTGAGGCTAGGCTAGAAGTTGTACCTATTAAAAAGCTTAAAACCACAAGAGCGCCAATGATATATTTTTTGTTAAACATTTTTTTAGTTAACTTTGGGCTGAAAGTTTCGCAATCTTAAAGCATTGGTAACTACAGAAACAGAACTAAACGCCATCGCTCCCCCGGCGACGATCGGGCTAAGTAACCAACCAAAAAATGGAAATAAAATCCCCGCCGCGATGGGAATACCTGCAACGTTGTAGATAAAGGCGAAAAAGAGGTTTTGGCGGATGTTTCGCATGGTGGCGCGGCTAAGTTCGATGGCTGTGACAATGCCTTGAAGATTGCCAGAAATTAGCTTTTTTTAGTTAACTTTGGGCTGAAAGTTTCGCAATCTTAAAGCATTGGTAACTACAGAAACAGAACTAAACGCCATCGCTCCCCCGGCGACGATCGGGCTAAGTAACCAACCAAAAAATGGAAATAAAATCCCCGCCGCGATGGGAATACCTGCAACGTTGTAGATAAAGGCGAAAAAGAGGTTTTGGCGGATGTTTCGCATGGTGGCGCGGCTAAGTTCGATGGCTGTGGCAATGCCTTGAAGATTGCCAGAAATTAGCGTAATATCACTAGCAGAAATTGCAACATCCGTTCCCGTACCGATCGCAATTCCGACATCTGCTTGCGCTAAAGCTGGCGCGTCATTAATTCCATCCCCTACCATTGCGACAATTTTGCCTTCTGCTTGCAATTTTTTCACAGTAGAAACTTTTTGTTCTGGGCGGACTTCAGCAAAAATTCTGTTAATTCCTACTTGGTGGGCGATCGCGTCTGCGGTATAACGGTTGTCACCAGTCAGCATAACTATATCTAGTTTCAACCTTTTCAGCGCTTGTACAGCCACAATAGAAGCAGGTTTGAGCGCGTCTGCAATCCCGATTAAACCTTGCATTTCTCCATCTACAGCAATCCATACCGCCGTTTTACCTGACTTTTCTAAACTTACTTTCTGGTTTTGCAAAGCGCTACTATCAATTTTTAATTCTTCTAACCAGCGACTTGTACCAATTTGGATAAATCTATCGGAAACTATACCTTCTACACCACTTCCAGAAATTGCTTGAAACTTCTCTACTTCTGCTAAATTTACTTGTTGAGCTTTAGTATATTTAACTACAGCATCAGCTATTGGATGCTCGGAATTTCTCTCAACACTCGCAGCTAAACGTAATAGTTTTAGCTCGTTTTGATTTGCTGTACCATTGATAGTTATAAAATCTGTAACAGTGGGCTTTCCTTCAGTTAGCGTCCCAGTTTTATCTAAAACAATAGTTTGGATTCTGTGAGCTAATTCTAAACTATCCGCACCTTTAATTAAAATCCCGTTTTCCGCGCCTTTACCCGTCCCAACCATGATAGATGTAGGTGTTGCTAAACCCAAAGCACAAGGGCAAGCAATAATCAATACGCCTATAGTAGTAATTAACGCCAATGTTAGATTACCCATAGTATTAAACCAAATCACAAAAGTTGCGATCGCAGTGGCAATTACAACGGGTACAAACCAGCCTGTAACGCGGTCTGCGAGTCTTTGGATAGGTGCTTTAGATCCTTGGGCTTGTTGAACTAATTTAACTATTTGCGCTAAAAATGTATCTTTTCCTACTCTGGTGACTCGGAATTTAAAGCTACCTGTTTTGTTAATTGTCGCTCCAATTACTTCGTCTCCGGGCTGTTTTTTCACGGGCAAATTTTCCCCTGTTACCATTGCTTCGTCAACGGTAGAATCACCCGCAACAATTTCGCCATCTAAAGGGATTTTTTCACCGGGGCGGACTAAAACTATATCGCCTAAAAGTACCGATTGAATTGGCACATTTATCTCTTGTCCGTTGCGAATTACTCTGGCATCTTTTGCTTGTAAGCCGATTAGTTTACAGATTGCCTCGGATGTTTGTTCTTTAGCACGATCTTCTAACAATTTGCCCAGCAATATTAAAGTAATTACAATTGCTGCTGTTTCGTAGTAAACATCTGGTGTAAGCCCTTGGGTGGTAAAAAAGCTAGGGAAAACTGTTGCAAATACTGAATAAAAATAAGCTGCACTTGTCCCTAAAGCAATTAGCGTATCCATGGTTGCTGCGTGACGTTGCAAAGCTTTCCAAGTGCCGATATAAAAAGCTTTTCCACACCAAAATTGTACGGGAGCAGTTGATACTAATTGCAACCAATAGTTATGCAGCCAAGCAGGAATTATGGGTATATGCAAGCCTGTCATTGCTGGCAAAGAGCCGATTACAAGAATTGTACTAATTACTGCTCCAACTATAACTTTACGTTTTAATTGGTTTGATTGGGCTAAACGGGCGGCGGTTTCTGTTTCATCTTCACCGCTTGTTGTATCTTCTTGGAGAGAAGATGAATAACCCGCTTGGGCTACCGCCGCTTGAATTTTATTTAAGTTTGTTTTTTTAGGATTATAGGTAATTGTAGCTTGTTCTATGCCAAAGTTGACGTTGCAGTTAGTTACGCCGGGAACATTATTTATTGCTTTTTCTATACTTTTGGCGCAGGAAGCGCAACTCATGCCTCTAAGTTTCAGGGTGAGGGTTTCCATAAGTTAAATTAAATTAGTTAATTCTATTGTGAACTCTCCAGTCGAGTAGAGAGTCAAGGGATAATGGTTGATTTAACAAAGCTCATATAAAAATTCCCCCAATTACAAATTAATTGGGGATAAAACTTCAGCAACTTTTATTTTGAGTTATGCAGTCATTGACATAGATATTTGACAGCAAGTTTCAGCACAGGCTTTCATTTGCTCGTCATTGCCCATGCGATCGCAAATTTCGGCACAGTTTAGCATTAAGCGGATATAAGGTAATTCGGAGTGCATTTTGCCTTGTTGCAAGCAGTAGGTGACGGTGTTTAAACAGATGCTATGACATTCTAAACAGTTTTGGATGCACTATTTCATTTCTGAGCTAACTCGATCCAAATAGAGATTGTGTGTCATGTTTTGACTCTTTAATTGCTATGGCTTTAGCCCCTGTGTAAACGGCTTAGAGGTAAAGTGTTGTTATTGTTAGGGAAAACCTATCTTTACGTCCTTGACTCTCTAGTTGAGTAGAGAGGTGATAATGCAGTTAATTGCCCACCAACTGCCAGAATAAATAGCTTTTTTGTTAACGAATATATTTTATAAGGGTAAAAAATATGCAGCTTATTAGTTTTAAGATCAAGTTTTTAGCTTTAGCCATAATAGCGATCGCATCTACCGCAAGTGGTTGTACTAATTCTGCGGCTCAAAATCGAGCCACAAACGTTGCAACTCATGACCACAGCATGATGAATCACGATACAGAGGTGGATTTGGGCGCGGCGGATGCTAATTACGATCTGCGGTTTGTTGATGCGATGATGATGCACCACCAAGGAGCAGCAATTATGGCAGAAGACGCTTTAAAAAATTCTAAACGTCCAGAAATTAAACAACTTGCTAACAATATACTTGCAGCGCAAAACAAAGAAATTAAACAAATGAAACAGTGGCGCACCGCTTGGTATCCAGAAGCCAGCCAGCAACCTGTCGCCTACGGTGGTGCAAATAAGTCAGTGATGCCTATGTCTGCAAAACAAAATGAAAACATGATGATGTCACAAGATTTGGGCGCGGCGGATGACAAATTTGATTTGCGCTTTCTTGATGCGATGATTCCTCACCATGAAGGTGCTTTAGTGATGGCAAAAGATGCTTTGAGTAAGTCTACTCGTCCAGAAGTTAAGCAGTTAAATCAAAGTATTTTGACTTCTCAGCAAGCAGAAATCGACCAAATGCAGCAGTGGCGAAAAGCTTGGTACAACAAATAGTGCGATTACTCAAGGGTTAGCGCCAAAGGCGATCGCACTTCCATCTCCATAAAAGCTAAACTCAAAACAAGCTAACAGATTTAGCTTTAGGGGAAGCTTAAGCTATGACTACTCAAATTGCTGCCCAAAATCAAATAATCTACCCAGAAAGAGATGGGCAGCCAATGTCAGATAATACCAAACAATTTCGCTGGATTGTCACTATTCAAGGCGGCTTGGATAGTCTATTTAAAGACAATCCAGAAGTTTTTGTTGCTGGGGATTTGTTGTGGTATCCGGTAGAAGGCGATAACAAAACTCGGATTGCACCGGATGCGATGGTTGTTTTTGGCAGACCAAAAGGCGAATCGCCAGAGGCGACACTTTGTGAACGCGGATCTTATTTACAATGGCGAGAAGATAATATTCCTCCCCAAGTAGTTTTTGAAGTCCTTTCTCCTGGTAATCGTTTGGGGGAAATGCTCAAAAAGCTCAGGTTTTACGAGCGTTACGGGGTTGAAGAATATTATATTTACGATCCCGATGATGAGGATTTGTTATGATGGTTGCGTTCTGGAGAAGAATTACAGGAAATTGAGCAACTTCGCGGCTGGGTAAGTCCAAGGTTGGGAATAAGATTTGAGCCAAAGCTTACAGGGCTTGAAATTTATCGCCCTGATGGGCAAAAGTTTGCTACCTATGTAGAACTAGATGAGCAAAGAGAAAATGCAATTACTTTAGCAACTCAAGAAGCTCAAAGAGCTAATCAAGAAGCCCAACGCGCCGACCGTTTAGCGGCAAAATTGCTAGAGTTAGGCATCGATTTAGATACGCTTTAAGGAATTATTAGTAGTGAAACGATACTTTGATGTATTGCGGCTGCTTTGGAGTGCTGCGGTTTCTGCCGAGTTAGAATACCGCTTAAACTTTGTGCTAGCAACTATTACTAGCTTAGGTAATGTAGTTGGTAGCTTATTTGGATTATTTTTGTTTTACCGCACTGGCTATACTTTTCAAGGTTGGTCTTGGGCAGAGGCTTTAATTGTTTTAGGCATTTTTACTTTACTTCAAGGCTTTTCAAGTACCTTTTTAGCTCCCAATCTTAATAGCATTGTTAAGCTCGTTCAGCAAGGTACTTTAGATTTTGTACTTTTAAAGCCCATTAGCAGCCAATTTTGGTTATCTGGTCATACTATTTCGCCTTGGGGAATTCCAGATTTGGTTTTTGGGGGAGTGCTAATTTTTTATGCTGGAAGTCAGCTAAATATACAAATTGGCGATTATTTGTTGAGTGCAATTCCTTTAGTATTTGGGCTTGCAAGTCTCTATAGTTTGTGGTTTATGCTTGGTGCTACTAGCATTTGGTTTGTAAAAATCTACAACGTTACGGAGGTACTTAGAGGATTATTAGAAGCGGGGCGATATCCAATGGTTGCTTATCCTACGGCTTATCGTTTTTTCTTTACTTTTGTAGTTCCCGTTGCGTTCTTAACTACTGTTCCCGCCGAAGCAATGCTCGGTCGCGTGCAGTTAGGCTGGATAGCAGGATCGGGGGTTCTGGCGATCGCGCTATTGTTTATCGCTCGTTCTTTTTGGAGCTATGCTTTGCGCTTTTATACCAGTGCTTCTAGTTAAGTTTTAATTAATATTTATAATCCTACTTGTAGCCGCGCAAAGGACAATTGTCCTTTGCGCGTATAGCCATTTACTTTTAACAAGCATTTAGTCAGACCAATACATTCACATAATATGATATTAGTATTAACAAAGTCAAAGGTTTTTCTAAAAAAAGATTATTTTCTAGAAATAAAAAGGAGGTTTAAATTAGCACTTATAGGCAAGTAGAAAGAAGACAAATAATGTTTTTACATTTTAAATAACAACTTATTTTATTAAAAAGTGAGCAATGAATATTCGCCCTGCAACTTCTAATGACGTATCAGATATTTTACCAATGGTTGGATCGATTTATGCTTTACATCAAAAGTGGGATAAAGCTAAATATAATTTCAAGCCAAATCATCAAGAGCATTACTGCCAATGGTTAACAGCGCAAGCAAATAACGAATGCAGTGTTTTTTTATTTGCCGAAGACAAAGTAGAAAGCAAGAAGTTAGTAGGTTTTGCAATCGCTACAGTAGAACGAGAAATACCGATATATCGCTTACAAGAATTTGCTTTTATTCATGACTTATGAATAGAGCTAGAATATCGTCAAGCAGGAATTGCTAAACAAACGATCAAGCTAATTATTGCTAAGTTTGAAGAAATGGGAATTAAACAAATTCGGCTCGATACAACTTATACAAATGAAGGAGCTAGAAAGTTGTTTTCTAGCTGCGGTTTTCGGATAAGTATAATAGAAATGCCGATCGAGTTACAGCAAAGTTAACCATTAGATAGACGAATTTTGATTGAGCAATAGAAACTATTAAGACAGACAACAAAAGAAAAATTTATTTCATGGAAACCAAACAACTCGGTTCTACAGATATCATAATTAGCGCGATCGGCTTGGGAGGAATGCCCATGTCTTTGAGTAGCAGACCAGAAGAAGCCCAATCAATTGGAGTGATTCATCGGGCGCTAGAATTGGGTGTAACGTTGATTGATACAGCAGATTCTTATTGCAAAGATGAGTCAGACAAGCATCATAACGAGCGGTTGATAGCTAAAGCTTTGAAGAAATACCAAGGAAACGCCAACGTTACTATTGCCACCAAAGGCGGCTTAATGCGTCCTAATGGAGACTGGACACGCAACGGCAATCCCGAACACTTGAAAGAGACAATCCGTAACAGTTTTGAGGCTTTAGGGGGAGAAAAACCGATAGATGTTTGGCAGTATCACGCCCCAGATCCTCAATACTCTATTGAAGAATCTCTTAAACCTGCAAAACAAGCAGTGGCATCGGGTTTAATTCAGTTTGTGGGAGTTTCTAATTTTTCAGTAGAGCAAATTAAACGCGCTCGTGAGGTAGTAGATATTGTCTCAGTACAAAATCAATACAATCCTTGGCATCGCCAGCCAGAATTTGACGGGGTTCTAGAATATTGCGATCGCGAGAAACTGACTTTTTTACCTTGGAGTCCTTTGGGTGGTAGCCGTCGCGCTAGTAAATTAGGAGATATAAAGGCGATCGCATCTTTGGCAAAGGATAAAAGAGTATCGGTATATGCAATTGTTTTAGCATGGGTAAGGGCAAAATCTCCTTGTATTGTTCCCATCCCCGGTGCTAGTAGGGTTTCGAGTATTGAAGACTCTATAAAATCTGTACAAGTTAAATTATCATCACAAGAAGTACAGCAGATAGATAACGAAACAGCAGCTTAAAATAACTTCAGTTACAAAAGTTTTAAAATGCTCAACGAAGTTTGGGGCGCGTTAGTTATTTTTTTCATCCTGCCTATACTTGGCGGATTGCCATTAGTTGCTTGGGTTACCTATGCTGTTTCCCGCAAGCAATTAACGAAACTAGGTACGGGCAATATTAGTATTTCCGCAGCTTTTTATCACGGCGGCAAAGTTGCTGGAATCCTTGCTGTAATATCTGAAGCAGCTAAAGGCATTATTGCAGTATTGCTTGCCCGTACTTTTTTCCCCACAAATCCTACTTGGGAGATAATCGCCCTGATTGCTTTAGTCATGGGTAGGTATTGGATTGGCAAAGGTGCAGGAGCGACTAACGTTGTTTGGGGTTATTTACTCCATGATTGGCGCATTGCGGCATTATCGTTTTTGATTAGTGGCGTTAGTTTTACAGTTTTGCGGGAAAGAGAGTTAGGAAGACTTGGAGTTTTAGTCTTATTTCCCGTACTAACTATGTTATTACACGCTAACGATTCCGGGCGGATTGTCGCAGCTATTTCTTTAGCAATAATTTTAGGCTGGATTTATAAAAAAATTCCTGACGATTTGGATTTGTCCCCCGAAGCTGGACAAGCTGAGTCTCAAGCTACATTTCGATTTTTTCAAGGGAGTAAAACTATAGTTTCTTTAGACGCTGAGTTAGACGTGCAAAAAGCTGGGCAAAAAGCCGCTACTTTATCCAAGTTAAAACGCTTAGGCTATCCCGTACCTCAAGGGTGGATACTTCCGGCGGGAGATGATTTAGAAGCCATAGTTGCGTTTTTGCACCCCTCAAATACCGAACCCTTGGTAGTTCGATCTTCAGCAGTGGGGGAAGATTCCCAAACCGCTTCCGCCGCCGGACAGTATGAAACAGTTTTAAACGTTACAAGTCAAGCACAGTTACGCAGGGCAATTTCTCGCGTTATAGATTCTTACGATCGCCCTAGTGCTATAGATTATCGACGGGATCGCGCTTTAGCAGAAGATTCTATGGCGGTGTTAATTCAAAAACAAGTTTTAGGAGCATTTTCGGGAGTCGCCTTTAGCCGCGATCCTGTAGCCCGTACAGGCGATTGGGTGGTTATTGAAGCATTACCAGGAGACGCGACAAGAGTAGTTTCTGGAAAAGTTACACCAGAACAATATCGAGTTTATATTGCGCCAAATATGGCAATGGGTAGTAGTTGGGTATTACCGAAAGATGCAGACATAACCGTTGAAGGTACGGGGGATGTACCGCAGCAATTAATCAAGCAAGTGGCATTTTTAGCGAGGCACTTGGAAAATTGCGAATCCTCTATTCCTCAAGATATTGAATGGAGTTATGACGGCGAAATGTGGTTATTGCAATCTCGTCCAATTACAACACTTTTACCGATTTGGACGCGCAAAATTGCTTCAGAAGTAATACCAGGTTTGATTCGTCCCTTAACTTGGTCGATTAATCGTCCGTTAACTTGCGGGGTTTGGGGAGAGATTTTTACGATCGTTTTAGGAAGTCGCGCTTCTAGACTAGATTTTAATTCTACTGCTACGTTGCACTATTCCCGCACTTATTTTAATGCTTCCTTGTTGGGAGAGATTTTTCGGCGCATGGGTTTACCAGAAGAAAGTTTAGAGTTTTTGACTAGAGGAGCAAAGTTTAGCAAGCCTCCGCTATTATCTACGTTGCAAAATGCACCAGGATTGATGAGACTTTTAGGACGGGAAATTAGCTTAAAAAAAGATTTCGAGCGCGATTATCAAAAGTATTTTTCCCCAGCTTTAGCACAGTTAGAAAGAGATTTAACCGCCGAAACTCCACAAGTAGTTTTACTAAACGAAATAGATTTAATTTTAGAATTGCTGAAAAAAGCTACTTATTACAGCATTATGTCGCCTTTAAGTGCAGCTTTGCGCCAAGCGGTGTTTAAATCTAAAGATAAAGATATTGATAACAGTCAAACCCCAGAAGTAAAAGCAATAAATGCGATCGCACTTTTAGCAACAGACGCACGCCAGCTAAAAATAGCAAGTTTTGAGGAGTTAGCGCAATCTTCCTCTGGACGAGAAATTATCCAGCAGTTTGAGCAATTGATAGTGCAATACGGCTACTTAAGCGAAGTCGGTACAGATATTGCTGTTTCCACTTGGCGAGAAGAACCCCAAATAGTTAAAGATTTGTTTATGCGGATGGCTACGGGAGAAAACGAACCGCAAAAGCAAAAAAATAAGCGTAAAAAAGGGTTTGTGCAAGAGCGAGTGGATCTAAAAGGAAGGGTGACAGAAGTTTATAGTCGTTTATTAGCGTTGCTGAGATGGCGGTTTGTCGCTTTAGAAAAAGTTTGGTTATTAACGTCGGGAGATATCTTTTTTCTGGAACTGGAAGAAGTCAAACGCTTTAACCAGGGAGACAGTACGCAGAAATTGATAGCTAAAAGGCGATCGCAATATACAATCAACAGCAACATAGATCCCGTACCTGCCTTAGTTTACGGTCAAGCACCAGCTACAATTATTCCCTCCTCTGCGCCTATTACGTCAACAATGCAAGGAATTGGTGCAAGCGCCGGGCAAGTAGAAGGCTATATTTTAGTAGTGCGAAATCTGCAAGCTGTAGGAGAAATAAACCGCGAAACTATTTTAGTTGTTCCTTATACTGATTCTGGATGGTCGCCGCTCCTAGCGTCCGCAGGCGGCTTAATTTCGGAAGTCGGAGGACGACTATCTCATGGTGCAATCGTTGCTCGCGAGTATGGTATTCCGGCGGTAATGGATGTTTCTAACGCTATGACTCTATTTAAAAATGGTCAGCGCGTCCGCATTGATGGACAGTCAGGAATTATTGAATTGCTCTAGTTATGGCTTTATAAAGAGAATAATTACATTATTTGCGATCGCCAGTAGGGCTAAATTATGAGTCAACGAGCGTTGCTACTTATCAATCGTCATTCTCGACACGGACAAAAAAATTTATCTGAAGCTATCGAGCAATTAAAAAGCCTCGGTTTAAAGCTAATGGAGGAGTCCATCGAAGACCCGATGAAAGTATCAGATACGATTCGCAATTACCGCCATCAGGTAGATTTGGTAATCGTTGGTGGTGGTGATGGTACTCTAAATGCGGCAGTAGATGGCATTGTTGATACTCAGTTACCTTTAGGAGTTTTGCCTTTGGGGACAGCTAACGATTTAGCTCGAACTTTAAATATTCCTACTTCTATCCCTGAAGCTTGCCAAGTTATTGCTGCTGGTCAAACTCGGCGGATAGATTTAGGCTGGGTTAATAACAAACACTTTTTTAATGTTGCAAGTTTAGGATTGAGCGTCCAAATTACTCAAAAGCTCACCAAAGAAGCTAAACGCCGTTGGGGAGTTTTGGCTTACGCGGCTACGGCAATTCAAGTTGTTTGGCGATCGCGTCCCTTTAGAGCCGAAATTTGTCTCAACGGCAAATCGATTCAGGTAAAAACTGTTCAAATTGCGGTGGGAAACGGTCGCTATTATGGCGGTGGAATGGCGGTGACTCACGATGCAACCATTGACGACCAAACATTAGATTTGTACAGTTTAGAGCTAAAACATTGGTGGCAAATGTTGATGTTGTTACCAACTATGCGTAAAGGAACTCACACCGAGTTATCTAGCGTCCGCTCTTTACACGGTCAAGAGTTTGAAGTTTCTACTCGCAAACATCTTCCCATTAATACCGATGGTGAAATAACTACCTATACTCCCGCTCGGTTTCGGGTTGTTCCTAATGCGATCGCGGTTTTAGTCCCGAAATCCTAAAGCTGTCAAACGCGGATTTGTACGGGCATAATTAGATAAGTCATTTTCAAACTGCCCAACGGTGTAAAAATTATTGGACTTGTTGCAGTATGTACTTCCATTTGAATTTCGTTAGTAGGAAGTGCTTTCAATCCGTCCATCAAATACTTGATGTTAAAAGCAAATTCTAAATCTTCTCCCGAACTTGAAACAGAAATAACTTCCCTGCCACTACCAATATCTCTAGTTTCTACCGATAAAGATATTTGTTGATTAGTATCGTCAAGGTTAAACTTAACAATGTTTTGTTTTTGATCTGCCATCACTGCAATGCGTTCTAAGCTACTTATCAATAACTTGCGCTCGATTGTAACTTGACGGTCAAATTGACGCGGTATCAGTTGATGGTAAGCCGGATACTGCCCTTCTAAAACTCGGCTCGTCAGTCGTCGATTTTCCCACTCAAAAATTACCTGTCCTTGGTCAAATTGCATTGCCAATGGTTCCGCAGAATTTCCCGTACTCAGCATTTTTTCCAGTTCCCGCAAAGACTTAGCAGGTAAAGTAACCTCTAGCCGTGAAGAAACTACAGGTGTTTCTATAGTGTTTGGTGTCTCTACCAAAGCTAAACGATGTCCGTCTGTTGCGGCAAACTCTATCGTTTCTTGACGGGCAATGATGTGCAACCCTGTTAGTAACTGGTTTAGTTCGTTGCTGCTAGTAGCAAACAAAGTTGAACGCAACCCTTCAATAAATGCCTCTACAGGCAAATAAACCGCTTCTCCAGCTTCAATTATGGGCAATTCAGGAAATTCCTCAACTTCCATGCCGCGCACTTGGTAGCGCCCCGAAGCGGAGACGATGGTAATACCTAAAGGCGCTTCGTTTGTTTCCTCTAGCTCAATTTCCCCTTCCAAAAGCCGAGAAACAATATCGTTTAGCAGTTTAGCAGGCAATGCGATCGCACCTCCAGCAATAACTTCAGCGTTGAAACTGGTTTTAATCCCCAAGCTCAAATCAAAGGCTGTTAGGCTCACCTGCTGGGTTTGCGCGTCAGCAACCAATAAAACATTTGCCAAAATCGGATGAGTTGGACGAGTTGGTACAGCACGGCTTACTAGGGAAAGATTTGTACTTAATTGGGTTTGGCTGCAAACTAATTTCATCACCATAATCATGCTCTATAAAACTGCACCATTTACTAATAACTTTTCCTGTCCAGCCAAGAAAACACTAGGTTTTTCCGTCCTTATCTTCATCCACAACTCGCGTCAAGTTTACTGCTTTGATTAGTTCAGAAATGTATCCTAGCACGACTATTATATAGTATATCCGTACTATTTTGCTTTTCTTTATTTAAGACTACTACTAAATAAATACTTATTTTAAATAGTAGTAGTAGGGGCTGTGGAAAATGTGGATAACTTTTTGAAATGCTTGGCAATTATGGCTTATAACCACTAAGCGCCTGTGGAAAACCTGGGGAAAAAATCTGGAGTTTTCTACATAGCAATTATGCTTACTCATAGTTTTCCACAGAAACCCGCTAGTTTTCCACAGACTTACCAACAGGTTTTCCACATAAACCCGCTAGTTTTCCACAGGAAAAATCACCTTAACATTTGTTTATAAATAAATTAAGAATTGAAGAATTTAAGATAAGTTTTGCGATCGCACAGACAAATTAATGCGATCGCTTAGTTGACGCAAAGTTTGCCCTAAGCTAGAGTCATTAGCTCGTAGTTGAGCAATTTTCTCGCAACTATACATCACCGTTGTATGATCTTTACCACCAAATTCTTCACCAATTTTTGGCAAACTCAAATCTGTATGTTGACGCATCAAATACATCCCAATTTGTCTTGCCCAACTAATTTCTCTTCGCCGCGAAACACTCTTTAAGTCTTCAAGAGAAACATCAAATTCCTCAGCAATAATTTTCAAAACTATATCGGGGGAAGCCTCAAGATTTTCAATAGCTGGGTTTAAAATTGGGATCAAATTCTCCACTGTCATGGGCAAACCAGAAATTGAAATATATGCCACAGCCCGAATTAAAGCGCCTTCCAATTCCCTAATATTAGAAATGTAGTTGCAAGCAATATATTCAACTACAGTTTTAGGCAAACGCATATTTTCGTATTCTGCTTTCTTTTGCAAAATTGCCATTCTCGTTTCCAAGTCTGGGGTTTGAATATCGGCAATTAATCCCATAGAAAAACGAGAACACAAACGCTCCTGCAAGCGCGGAATTTGGTTAGGCGGGCGATCGGAAGCGATAACTACTTGCTTACCCGCTTCGTACAAAGTATTAAACGTATGAAAAAACTCCTCTTGAGTCGATTCTTTACCTTCAATAAATTGAATATCATCTACTAGCAATACATCAGCAGCGCGATAAAGATTCCGAAAGCTTTGAGTACTATTTTTGCGAATTGAAGCAATCAAATCGTTAGTAAATTTTTCGGTAGAAACATAAAATATATTTGTACCAGGATTGATGTCCAAACGGTAGTGACCGATCGCTTGCATGAGGTGAGTTTTTCCTAGTCCTACACCGCCGCATAAAAACAAAGGGTTAAATTCCCGTCCGGGAGATTCAGCTACAGCCAACGCCGCCGCATGAGCCAAACGACTATTAGCACCAACTACAAACCGAGAAAATACATATTTAAGGTTCAAAGCGGGAGGTTTTGGGCGATCGCCTGGCAACCCGTTGTTTTGTCGGCTCGATTCCATTGGTGCAGCGCTAGATTCTTCTGGTTTGAAAGGATTAACTACTTCAGCATTAGCTACAGTAAATTGAATTTCCGTTTTACAACCGCGAATATCTTGCACCACATCCGCCAAAGTTTGGAGGTAATATTTTTGTAGCCAGTTACGAGCAAAAGGGTTAGGCGTACAAATTACTAGGCAATTATTTTCTAGCTTTTCTGCGTTAGCAGTTTTAATCCAAGTTTCAAAGGTAGGTCGGCTCAACTGTACCTGTAAGCGTTCCAATACCTGACTCCAAAGAGTCTCAAGGCTAAGTTCCACTGCTAACTACCCCTCGTCTACTGTCACAATAAGAAATACAGATAAGCAACCAATTTAGCAAAAATTGGCGCATTCAATCGGTTTAGTCAAAACACTACAGAAATTTAGCAATTGTTAAGACCCTAAGTACCATTCCATACTGGTTTACTAAGAATACTACTCACAAAATTATTTTCATAGAGAACTAAAGACAGATGAGCGATCGCAATTTTTCCTTTAATCGAAGCTATTTAAGGCTCTCAGCTATGCCAAGTCAAGCATCTTTCAAGCGATCGCGCGTTTATTTATTAATTCTGCTTTCAATGACATTTTTGAGCGCTTGCTCTTTACCGCGATTTTCCCAAAATCAAGAAACCCCTACCACACCACAAGCTGTAGTTAATCCAACTAATCAAAATATTCCCCCAGTTGATATCAATCCCACCGATCCTAACTTTGTAGTAACAGCAGTTCAAAAAGTAGGCTCGGCGGTGGTAAGAATTAACGCCGCACGGACAGTTAGCAGCCAGTCATCTGATGAATTTGACGATCCGATGATGCGGCGGTTTTTTGGCTCGACTCCGCCTTCTAGGCGCGTAGAACGCGGTACGGGGTCGGGGTTTATTGTTAATGCTAATGGACAAATTTTGACCAATTCTCACGTAGTAAATGGTGCTGATACCGTTAGCGTTACTCTCAAAGATGGTCGAACTTTTAAAGGAGAAGTATTAGGGGAAGATCCAGTTACAGACGTTGCTGTGATAAAAATTGAAGCTAATGACTTACCAATTATTCCCATAGGTAATTCTGACGGATTGCGACCAGGTGAATGGGTAATTGCGATCGGCAATCCTTTGGGGTTAGATAATACTGTAACTGCGGGCATTGTCAGCGCTACTGATCGTTCGAGTAGTGATATTGGTGTTGCCGACAAACGAGTTGGCTTCATTCAAACTGATGCAGCAATTAATCCTGGTAACTCTGGCGGGCCATTACTAAATGCGCGTGGTGAAGTTATTGGGATGAATACAGCAATTATTAGTGGCGCTCAAGGCTTGGGGTTTGCGATTCCCATTAATACTGTTCAAGGAATATCCCAGCAAATTATCACCAACGGGAAAGTAGAACATGCTTATTTAGGCGTTCAGATGTTAACTTTAACTCCTGAAGTTAAGGAACAGTTAGATATTCAATCGCGGGGAAATATTCGTGTAGAAGCAGAGCAAGGAATTTTGCTAGTTCGTGTAGTTTCCAATTCTCCCGCCGATGATGCTGGTTTGCAAGCGGGGGATGTAATTCAATCTATTAACAATCAACCTGTAACTAAAACCGACCAAGTGCAGCAATTAGTAGAGCGTAGTAATGTCGGAAGTCAATTAACAATGGAAATCCAACGCGGTCAAAAATCTGAGCAAGTATCAGTAAAACTTGAATCGTTACCCACGCAACGCGATCGTTAATTTATTGGCTTTTAACTATGTCAGAAATTTTAGAAATTATTCAACTCGGTCATCCCATCCTGCGTTCTCAAGCTCAAAACGTTGATAATATTCATTCTCCCCAAGTTCAGAGCTTAATTGATAATCTTCTAGCCACAGTTAGTGCCGCTAATGGAGTCGGGATTGCAGCGCCGCAAGTAGCTTCGCGCGATCGCCTATTCATAGTTGCTTCTCGTCCCAATCCTCGCTATCCCAACGCGCCAGAAATGGAGCCAACAGCAATGATTAACCCGCAAATTCTGGCTAGTTCCTCCGAATTAGTAACTGGTTGGGAAGGTTGCTTGAGCATTCCCGGAATTAGGGGTTTAGTGCCAAGATATCAAGCAATTGAAGTTGAATATAGCGATCGCACAAGGAAACTGCACAAGCAAGAATTGACCGATTTTGTCGCGCGAATTTTTCAACACGAACTCGATCACCTTGATGGCATAGTATTTGTAGACCGCTTGCAAAGCACCAAAGACTTAATTACCGAGCAAGAATACCAAAAACTACATCCTGTCTAAAACCTGAATCCCTAACAAAGACAAGCCTAGTTTCAAAGTTCTAGCTGTCAAATTACATAATACCAATCGAGAAGTCCGCAAAGGTTCTTCGGCATTCAAAACCGGAACACCGCGATCGCGATCGTAAAATTGATTAAACTTTTGACTTAGTTGAAATAGGTACTCACATAGACGATTAGGAAACAAATCTTGCTCTACAGCATTGATCACATCATCCAACTGTAATAAATGCTTGGCTAGCGTCAACTCTGTTTCATGCTGCAACAAAATATCAACACTGTCTCCTAACTGCTCAAAATCAACTTCCCCCTTACGGCTAATTCCTTGAATCCGTGCGTAAGCATACAGCATATACGGCGCAGTATTCCCTTGCAGTGCCAGCATTCTATCGTAACTAAAAATATAATTACTGGTACGGTTTTGACTAAGGTCTGCATACTTAACCGCACTAATGCCAACTACCTGTGCTGCATTAGCAATAAAATCTTCCGTTTCTTGACGATCCTCTGCTTTTAACCTCGTTTCTAAATCCGCACGCGCTCTTACAATAGCTTCATTCAACAAATCTATTAGTTTTACTGTTTCGCCAGAGCGTGTCTTCAGTTTTTTGCCATCTTCTCCCTGTACCAAACCAAAAGGTACGTGGTTAATTTCTATATTTCCTGGAAGCCAACCCGCTCGTCTAGCCACTTGAAAAACTTGAGCAAAGTGGTTTGCTTGTCCAGCATCCGTTACATAAATTAGCCGATTGGCTTTATCTTGTTCAATTCGGTAACGGACTGCGGCTAAATCGGTAGTTGCATAGTTGTATCCACCATCGGATTTTTGCACAATTAAAGGCAATGGATCGCCTTCTTTGTTAGTAAACCCGTCTAGAAAAACACACTTAGCGCCGCCGTCCTCTACTAATAATCCAGCTTTATCTAAATCTTCTACAACTTTTGATAAATCATCTTTATAGAAAGATTCGCCTCGCACTTCATCAAACTTGACATCTAGCTGCTTATAGATTGTCCTAAATTCTTTTTGAGAAATAGCACAAAGAAATTCCCAAGCAAGTTTTGCTTCAATATCACCTGACTGTAAGTCTACTACTGCTTTACGCGAGCGCTCTCTAAATTCAGCATCATCATCAAATCTCTTTTTAGCTTCCCGATAAAACTCAACTAACTCCCCTAAATCTAATAAATCGTAATCATTAACTGATTCAGCCTCACGCAACTGGGTAATCAACATTCCAAACTGAGTACCCCAATCCCCTACATGATTTAACCGTAGTACATTGTGACCTTGAAACTCCAAAACACGAGCAATACTATCGCCAATAATCGTTGAGCGCAGATGTCCAACGTGCATCTCTTTAGCAATATTAGGACTAGAAAAATCAATCACTACTCGCTTAGGCGTTTTTGCTTTAGCAATTCCCAATCTCAAATCTATATAAGCGCTTTTAAGTTCTGTCTCCAAATAGCTTGACAATAAAGTCAAATTTATAAAGCCAGCACCAGCTACCTGTGGAGTTTCACAGATATTAACGACATCTAACTCTCGAATTATTTGTTCAGCAATTTTTCTTGGTTGCTGTCCTAACCGTTTCGCCAAAGACAAAGCAATATTTGACTGATAATCGCCAAACTTAGGGTTACTTGCTTTTTCCAGTAAGGGATCGATCTTTGCATATTCATCCCCAAAAGCGGCACTCAAAGCCTGCTCATATCTAACTTTTAGCTGCTCTACCGTATTATTCATAAAATAAAAAACTTAAAATAATCAGTGAGGAATATTCTAACTTTAATCCTCATAACTACTTGGCAACACCTAAGCTGGTTAGTGTTGTCAAGCTTAACTCCACGCGATCGCTAAACCACTTAAGATTTATTCAGTCGGTTTAAACCGACTTTAGCTATTAGCCTAGGGCTTTAACCCTAGGCGGGATGAGTTCGCTATAGGCAAATTCTCATACTCAAGTCCAACCATTTCGATTGAGTAATCGGCGCACTGGTGGAAATATAATCCACGCCAGTCAAAGCTACAGCACGGATGTTATCTAAGGTAATATTGCCTGAAGCCTCAATCTTAATTCCACTATTGCGATCGCGAATCTTCTTCACCGCCATAATCATCAACTCCGGCGGCATATTATCCAGCATAATAATATCTACCCCATGCTGCAAAGCTTCCTCTACCTGCTCCAAAGATTCCGTCTCTACCTCAATTGTTAGCGGATAAGGCATATTGCTACGAATAAGTGCGATCGCTTCTCCAATTCCCCCCGCCGCCGCAATATGATTATCTTTAATCATCACCGCATCATCCAGTCCCATTCGATGATTTACTGCGCCTCCTAGCTGCGAGGCATACTTCTCTAGCATTCTCAAACCCGGTGTAGTTTTGCGCGTATCCACCAACCGAGCAGGCAAATCAGAAATCTGCTTTGCATACTTATACGTTAAAGTCGCAATTCCACTCAATCGCATCGCTAAATTTAAAGCTACCCGTTCTCCAGTTAGCAAGCAGTCTAGGGCCCCATCAATTTTTGCTACCTGTTCTCCTGCCTCACAATACTGCCCTTCGCGAGCAGTTGCCACAAAGCTAACGTTTGCATCCAAAAGCTGAAAAACTCTCTTTGCTATTGATAAACCTATAACTATCCCCGGTGCTTTAGCCACCCACAAAGCTTTTACCGTGTTTGTTTTTCCTACCAACACACCTTGAGTCGTGCGATCGCCCCTACCAATATCTTCTACTAGCCAACTCTGGAGCAGAGGATCTATTACTACCCAAGGAGGTAACCCAGCAACATTACTCACAACTTAATCGCTTCCTCTCTAAAACTCTCAGATAATTTTAACTTACATTCCTTGCTACACAGGACTTTTAAAGAAAATTCAAAAGAATTTCTTTAAACCCCTTGACAGTTCCAGTAAGAGTTGATAGATTAATAAAGCGCTGGAGAGTGAAGCGAAAGCGGAGCGAACCAGAAGGCACGCCGAACCATGAAAAAATTATAGTTGAAAAGCCAAAAAAAAGCACTATAGTCTTCGTCAGAGAAACT
>JAESGR010000205.1_pt1 | contig 80834 bp, 70 predicted proteins | sample 9269771 | NCBI WGS metagenome assembly JAESGR01 (sample SAMN15739572, study PRJNA653492) | algae metagenome | isolation source: Chroococcus sp. CMT-3BRIN-NPC107 and co-occurring heterotrophs from well... | place: USA: Clark Mountains Wilderness, California | collected 2010-04-18 | reverse complement strand
CCCCGACCGGCCCCTCACCCCAGCCCTCTCCCCGTGAACGGGGAGAGGGAGTCGTGTGGCAGGGAGAAGGAGGGGCAGGCGCTACGCGGCCTGCGCGAGCTTCGCCTTCTCCTGGGCGAAGGCCCAGTCGAGCCAGGGGGTGAGCGCCTTGAGGTCCGCGGCCTCGACCGTGGCGCCGCACCAGATCCGCAGGCCCGCAGGGGCGTCGCGGTAGGCGCCGATGTCGAGGGCGGCGCCCTCCTTCTCGAGCGCGGCCGCGATGCCTTTGGCGACCTGGGCGACGGCGTCGGGGCCGCGCGCCAGCACGTCGGGATCGACGATCGTGAGACATACGCTGGTGTTGGAGGCGGTCGCGGGATCCTGCGCGAGATTCGCGACCCAGGGGCTCTGCTCGACCCAGTCCGCGATCACCTTGGCGTTCGCGTCGGCCTTGGCGACGAGCGCGTCGAGCCCGCCGATGCCCTTCGCCCATTGCAGCGCGTCGATGTAGTCCTCGACCGCGAGCATGGAGGGCGTGTTGATGGTCTCGCCCTCGAAGATGCCCTCGATGAGCTTGCCGCCCGAGGTCAGGCGGAAGATCTTCGGCAGAGGCCAGGCGGGCGTGTGGCTCGTCAGCCGCTCGACCGCGCGGGGGCTCAGGATCAGCATGCCGTGGGCGGCCTCGCCGCCGAGCACCTTCTGCCAGGAGAAGGTCACCACATCGAGCTTGGCGAAGTCCATTCTTTGGGCGAACGCCGCCGAGGTGGCGTCGCAGATCGTCAGGCCCTCGCGGTCGGCCGCGATCCACTCCGCGTCCGGGACGCGCACGCCCGAGGTGGTGCCGTTCCAGGTGAAAACCACGTCGCGGGTCTTGGTGTCGACCTGCGCGAGGTCGGGAAGCGCGCCGTAGGGCGCTTTGACGATGCGCGCGTCCTTGAGCTTGAGCTGCTTGACCACATCCGTGACCCAGCCCTCGCCGAAGCTCTCCCAGGCCAGCAGGTCGACGGGGCGCGGGCCCAGGAGCGACCACAGGGCCATCTCGACCGCGCCGGTGTCGGAGGCCGGCACGATGCCGATGCGGTAATCGGCCGGGACCTGCAGGATCTCGCGGGTGAGGTCGATCGCCAGCTTCAGGCGCGCCTTGCCGAGCTTCGCGCGGTGCGAGCGGCCGAGGACGTCGATGTTGAGCTGGTCGAGGCTCCATCCGGGGCGCTTGGCGCAGGGGCCGGACGAAAAGAAAGGCGCGCGCGGGCGCGCGGCGGGCTTGGTGACCATGATGTATCCATCCTTCCAGATGGGCGCCCTTCGGTGGGGAAGGGTCTCCCGCCGACCGGTATGGCGAGGAAGGGGAGCGCGGTCAAGCGCGGCTTTATCCTCCCTGTCCCCGCCTGAACTCCCTCTCCCCGTCTCACGGGGAGAGGGCTGGGGAGAGGGGCCGGTCAGAAAGGCGAGCGGCCTCCACCTCGCGCCCGCCATGGCCGCGCTTGTGCCGGCCCCCTCGTTCGGAGAGGCGCATGGACCCCGCAGCGACAAGCATCGCGATCTTCATGTCGGGATGGCCGAGGCGAGCCCGGCCATGACACGGAGACTACTCGCTCCTCCGACCGGTCCCTCACCCTAACCCTCTCCCCGTAGCCGGGGAGAGGGGCAACTGCGGAGACGGGAGACCGGCCCGAGACCTTTGATGACGAAGTTGTAATGCGGAAACCGACACAAAAATCCGTTGTTGCCTGATCCGATCAGGTGTTTTGGCTTATATTATGCTAGAGCGATCCTTGATGAGGTGGCGGCGAGGGCGCCCGACCGGCGGAACGGCCGTCGTACGGCGCGGCAGCGGCGTGCCGCCTCTCCAAGACGATCGCCTTCAAAGAGGGCTGTGGGGAACGGCAGATGCGTGTGTGGGGTCAGCTTGTCGTGATCGCGCTCCTCGGGGGCGTGGGCTACGGCGCTTGGTATGCCAACAAGGAGGGGCACCTTGAGCCCTATCGCGGCACGATCGACCAGGTTCCGGGCCTGAGCAAGCTGCTCCCGCCCCGTGCGGCGCCGCAGACCGCAGGGGGCGCGCCGTCGCAGCCCGGCGCCCGCGGCCAGGCCGGCGGCGGGCGGGGGGGTGCCGGGGCGCCCCCCGCGGTCGACGTCGACGCGGTGCGGACCGGGCGCATCGTCGAGATCCGCGAGGCGGTCGGCACCGTGCGGGCGTTCGAGTCCATCACCGTGACCGCCAAGGTCGCGGGCGTCATCGCCAAGATCGATTTCGACGAGGGCGCCAAGGTCAAGGCCGGCGACGTGCTCGTCACCCTGGACGCGGAGGAGCGCCGGGCCGACATCGAGGCCGCGATCGCCGAGAGCCGCCGCGCCGCCGCCCTGCGCAACGAAACCGCCACCCGCCTCGACCGCGCCCAGGCCCTGCGTCGCTCCGGCTCCGGCACCGAGGCCCAGGTCGAGGACCTCACCGCCCAGGTCCGCACCCTCGAGAGCGCCATCGCCTCGGCCGAGGCCCGCCGCCGGGCCGCCGAGGCGCGGCTCGAGGACCTGATCATCCGCGCCCCCTTCGCGGGCCGGGTCGGCACCCGCTCGGTCTCGCTCGGCGCCTATGTCTCGCCGGGGACGCGGATCACGAGCCTCGACGACCTCTCCAAGGTGCGCCTCGACTTCGCGGTGCCCGAGAACCTGCTCGGCCGCCTCAAGTCCGGCCAGACCGTCAAGGCGACCTCGGCGGCCTTCCGCGACCGGGTCTTCGAGGGCCGCGTCTCGATGGTCGACACCCGCGTCGATCCGGTCACCCGCACGGTGCGCCTCACCGCAGAGTTCCCGAACGGGGACGAGGCGCTCAAGCCCGGCATGTTCCTCTCGGTGGCCCTCGAGGTCACAACCAAGGACGACGCGGTCGTGGTTCCCGAGGAGGCCGTGGTCTCGGAAGGGCTGCGCCACCTGGTCTTCCCCGTGAAGGACAAGATCGTCGAGCGCCGCGTGGTCCGCATCGGGCAGCGCCAGGGCGGCAAGATCGAGATCCTGGAAGGCCTGAAGCCCGGCGAGACCATCGTGGTGATGGGCCTGCAGCGCATCCGTCCCGGGGCCGCGGTGGAGCCGCGGCCGGTCGGCACGGCGCCGCCGCCCGCCGCCCGGCGCGACCCCGCCACCCAGCCCGCCAGCGCGCCGGGACGCGGCACCTTGAGCCCCGTGGGCGCCGCCAACGCGGCCGAGCGGGGGTAACCGCCTTCTCCCCGCGAGTGGGGAGAGGGCTATGTCCTGTACGGGCCCTCTTCTCCCCATGAGCGGGGAGAGGGCCGCATCCGATCATGCCCTCCCTCTCGCGGGGAGGGGAGACTCGCGGAGCCGTCGCGTTTCACCGACCGGCCCCTCACCCCATCCCTCTCGCCGCTTGCGGGGAGAGGGGGCTGTCCTGAGACCGACACGACCATGCAGGTATCCGACCTCTTCATCCGCCGCCCCGTCTTCGCCGTCGTGGTCAGCCTGCTGCTGATGGTCGGGGGGCTGGCCTCGCTCGTGAACATGCCGATCCGCGAGTATCCGGCGGTCGACCGGCCGGTGGTGTCGGTCAACACGATCTACCGCGGCGCCTCGAACGAGGTCATCGAGAGCCGGGTCACCGAGGTGATCGAAGGCGCGGTCGCGGGCATCGAGGGCATCCGGCAGATGACCTCGTCGAGCCAGAACGACCGCTCCTCGGTCTCGATCGAGTTCGAGGTCAGCCGCGAGCCGGAGGCCGCGACCTCCGACGTGCGCGACGCGGTCTCGCGCGTGGTCGGCCGCCTGCCGGACGGCGCCGAGACCCCGGTGGTCCGGAAAGTGGACGCGAACGCCCAGGCCATCATGTGGATCGGCGTGACGTCGCAGAGCCTCGACTCGCTCGAGCTGTCCGACTTCCTGCGCCGGGTCTACGTGGACCGGCTCTCGACCCTCCCCGGGGTCGCCAACGTCTATCTCGGCGGCGAGCGGCGCTATGCCATGCGGGTCTGGGTCGACCGCTCGGCCCTCGCGGCGCGCGGCCTGACCGTGCAGGACCTGGAAACCGCGATCAAGCGCCAGAACGTGGAGCTTCCGGGCGGGCGGATCGAGTCGAGCCAGCGCGAGCTGACCGTGAAGACGGATTCGCGGCTGGCGACGCCGGAGCAGTTCGAGCAGGTGATCGTCACCAACAAGAACGGCTACCTGGTCCGGCTCGGCGAGGTCGCCCGCGTCGAGGTCGGCGCGGAGGACAACCGCTTCGAGTTCTACCAGTCCGGCAAGACCGCGATCGGCCTCGGCATCGTGCGCCAGTCGACCGCCAACACCCTCTCGGTCGCCGACGTCGTTCGCAAGGAAGTCGAGGCGCTCGTGACCTCGCTGCCGCCGGAGACCACGACCGAGATCCTCTACGACGAGAGCCAGTTCATCCGCGCCTCGATCAACGGGGTGCTCAAGACCCTCCTCGAGGGCATCGCGCTCGTGATCCTGGTGATCCTGCTCTTCCTGCGCGACTGGCGCTCGACCATCGTGGCCATGGTGGCGATCCCGGTCTCGGTGATCGCGGCCTTCATGGTGATGGCGTTCTTCGGCGCCTCCATCAACGTGCTCACGCTGCTCGCGATCGTGCTCGCCATCGGCATCGTGGTCGACGATGCGATCGTGGAGATCGAGAACGTGCACCGGCGCATCGAGGAGGGGCAGGCGCCGCTCCTCGCCTCCTTCGACGGCGCTCGCGAGATCGGCTTCGCGGTGATCGCCACCACGGCGACGCTCATGGCCGTGTTCGTGCCGCTCGCCTTCATGCCGGGCAACACCGGCAAGCTGTTCCGGGAATTCGCGATCACGCTCGCGGCCGCGATCTTCTTCTCGGGCGTGGTGGCGCGCTCCCTCACCCCGATGATGTGCTCCAAGCTCATGGTGCCGGCGCACGGGCGCATCCAGCGCATGACCGAGCCTCTCTTCACGGGCATGAACAACGGGTACCGCTGGCTGCTCTCGCGGGCGCTCAAGGTTCCGGTCGTGATCCTGGCGCTCGGCGCCGTGGTCTCGTTCACGGCCTACAACTTCTTCCTGGCGCTGCCGAAGGAGTTCGCGCCGACGGAGGACCGCGGCGCCATCATCGTGCGCATCCAGGCTCCCGAGGGCGCCAGCCTCGACTACACCCGCGACCGGGTGAGGGAGGTCGAGCGCGCCCTGATGCCCTACCAGGAGCAGGGGATCGTCTCCTCGATGCTGAGCCAGGTGGCGCCGGGCTTCGCGCGGCCCTCGCCGGTCAATGCGGGCCTCGTGATCGTGCGCCTCGTGCCCTGGGAGCAGCGCACCGTCTCGCAGCAGCAGCTCGTGCAGCAGATCCTGCCCAAGGTCTCGGCCTTCCCGGGCGCGCGCGCCTTCCCGATCAACCCGCCCTCCTTCGGCGGCGTCGGCGGCTTCGGCCAGCCGATCCAGTTCGTGATCGGCGGTCCCGACTACGACACCCTGAGGGGCTGGCGCGACACGGTGATCCAGAAGGCCCAGGACACCGGTCTCTTCGTCAACATGGAGTCGGACTACCGGGAATCGCAGCCCGACATCCGCGTCCGGATCGACCGCGCCCGTGCGGCCGACCTCGGCGTGTCCGTGGAGGAGATCGGGCGCACCCTCGAGCTCATGTTCGGCGAGCGCGAGGTCTCGACCTTCGTGAGCCGGGGCGACGAGTACCCGGTGATCATGCGGGCCCGCGCCCAGGACCGGGCGACCCCGAACGACCTCACCAACACCTTCGTGCGGGCGGCGAACGGGGAACTCGTGCCCCTGTCGTCCTTCGTGTCCCTGACCGAATCGGCGGCCCCGCAGCAGCTCAACCGGTTCGACCGGGTGCGCTCGATCACGATCCAGTCGTCGCTCGCACCCGGCGTCTCCATCGGCATCGGCCTCGACAAGCTCGAGGAGATCGTCCGCTCGGAGCTGCCCCCGGAGGTGCGCATCGGCTACCAGGGCCAGTCGAAGGAGTTCCGCGACTCCTCGAACGCGATCTACCTGACCTTCGCGATGGCGCTGCTCGTGGTGTTCCTGGTGCTGGCGGCGCAGTTCGAGAGCTGGATCAACCCCTTCATCATCATGCTGACGGTGCCGCTCGCGGTCACGGGCGGCCTGGCGGCGCTCACGATCACGGGGCAGTCGCTCAACATCTACAGCCAGATCGGCATGATCCTGCTCATCGGCCTGATGACCAAGAACGGCATCCTGATCGTCGAGTTCGCGAACCAGTTGCGCGAGCGGGGCCTCGGCGTCCGCGAGGCGGTGATCGAATCCTCCGTGCAGCGTCTGCGCCCGATCCTGATGACCTCGATCGCCATGATCGGCGGCGCCGTCCCGCTCGCCTGGTCGACGGGCGCGGGTGCCGAGGCCCGCAACGCCATCGGGACCGTGATCGTCGGCGGCGTCGCGCTCTCGACCGTGATGACCGTGCTCATCGTGCCCTCGATCTATCTCCTGCTCGGCGGCTTCACCAAGCCCGCCAATTACGTGGCCGAGATGCTCGACAAGCTGCGCGAGCGCGAGGACGGGGGCGAGCGCCACGGCGACGCCCATGCGCCCCAGGGCCATACGCCGCCCCCGGCGCCCGCGGAGTAGCGGCGGGCGCGGACGCCCGATCGGACGAAAAGAAAGCGCCGGACGGTGACCTGTCCGGCGCTTTCGCTTTCCGGCGCCTCCCCGCGCAGCGGGAGGCGAATGGGAAGGGCGTGCCTCAGGCTGCGGCGCTCGACACCGCGTCGACCACGTCGTCCACGACCTTCATGACGAGGTCGCGGTCGTCGCCCTCGGCCATCACCCGGATCACAGGCTCGGTCCCCGACGGCCGGATCACGAGGCGGCCGGAATTGCCGAGCTTCTGGCGCGCGGACTCGATCGCGGTCACGACCTGGTCGTTCTGGAGCGGCTGGCCGGCCTTGTAGCGCACGTTCTTGAGGATCTGCGGCAGCGGCTCGAAGGCGTGGCAGACCTCCGAGACCGGGCGGTCGAGGCGCTTCACCACCGCGAGGAGCTGGAGCGCCGCCACGAGCCCGTCGCCCGTGGTGGTGTAGTCCGACATGATGATGTGTCCGGACTGCTCGCCGCCGAGATTGTAGCCGTGCTGGCGCATGTGCTCGAGCACGTAGCGGTCGCCGACCGCGGTGCGGGCGAGGCCGAGGCCTAAAGAGCCGAGATAGCGCTCGAGGCCGAGATTCGACATCACGGTCGCGACGATGCCGGGCTGCGTCAGGCGTCCGTCCTCCTGCCAGGACCTGGCCACCACCGCCATGAGCTGGTCGCCGTCGACCGCCTGGCCGCGCTCGTCCACGATCAGGACCCGGTCGGCGTCGCCGTCGAGCGCGATGCCGATGTCGGCGCGCAGCTCCCGGACCTTGCGGATCAGGGCCTCGGGCGCGGTCGAGCCGACCTCCCGGTTGATGTTGAAGCCGTCCGGCTCGACCCCTATGGCGATCACCTCCGCGCCGAGCTCCCACAGGGTCTCGGGCGCGACCTTGTAGGCGGCGCCGTTGGCGCAATCGACCACGACCCGCATGCCTTCCAGGCTCGCGTGCCGGGGCAGGGTGCGCTTGGCGAACTCGATGTAGCGGGCCTGCACGCTCTCGATGCGCTTGGCGCGGCCGAGATCGGCGGACGACGCGAGGTGGGCGGAAAGGTCGGCGTCGAGGAGGGCCTCGATCTGCTTCTCGACCTCGTCGTTGAGCTTGAAGCCATCCGGCCCGAACAGCTTGATGCCGTTGTCCTCGTAGGCGTTGTGCGAGGCCGAGATCATGACGCCGAGATCGGCCCGCATGGAGCGGGTCAGCATGGCGACGCCTGGGGTCGGGACCGGTCCGAGCAGGAGCACGTCCATGCCGACCGAGGTGAAGCCTCCCACCATGGCGTATTCGATCATGTAGCCGGAGAGCCGGGTGTCCTTGCCGATCACCACCCGGTGGCGATGGTCGCCGCGCCGGAAGGAGAGCCCCGCGGCCTGGCCCACCTTCAGCGCGAGTTCGGGGGTGATGACCCCGTTGGCGCGCCCGCGAATGCCGTCCGTCCCGAAGTATTTGCGCACTGGTCCAGCCCTCGCGTCCTGCCGCCTGCCCGTCGACTTGTCCCGTGTTCGGGCTGTCAAACCAACCTTCCCGAGGTGGGTCAAGACGCCGCTGCCGGGGCGCGCCATCACAAAGCATGGCCGATTGTGACAGGGATAGGGCCTGCTGCCCCGCGGAAAAGAGGCCCGCGCCCCGGGACGGGGCCGTTCGACAGGGGCGCATGGGAAGCCGCCGGTCGGGGAGGGGCGTAGGGCCGGCGGCCGGAAACGAAAACGCCCGCCGGAGGGGCGGGCGCTTGCGGGGGAGGGGGCCGGGCGTCAGGCCTGGGGCTGCGGCTCCAGTCCGCCGTCGTTCTCGCGCGGCCGGCCGCGGCCCGCGGACGGGACCGGGGAGCCGCGGGTCGGGGTGACGGGCTCGGAGGTGTCCCGCACCGGCGGCTTGCCGTTGAGGAGGTCGCGGATCTCGTCGCCCGTGAGGGTCTCGTATTCGAGGAGGCCGCGGGCCAGGGTCTCGAGCTGGTCCTGCTTCTCTGTGAGGATGCGGCGGGCGTCGTTGAGCCCGGCCTCGACGAGGCGGCGGACCTCCTTGTCGATGGTCTGGGCGGTCGCCTCGGAGATGTTCTGCTGGCGTCCCATGGACATGCCGAGGAACACCTCCTCCTGGTTCTCGCCGTAGGCCACCGTGCCGAGCTCCGGCGAGAAGCCCCAGCGCGTGACCATCATGCGGGCCAACCGCGTCGCCTGCTCGATGTCCGACTGCGCGCCCGAGGTGACCTTGTCGTGGCCGAAGATCATCTCCTCGGCGATGCGCCCGCCCATCATGATGGCGAGCCGCGAGGTCATCTGCTCGAAGCTCATGGAGAGCTTGTCGCGCTCGGGGAGCTGCATGACCATGCCGAGCGCCCGGCCGCGGGGGATGATCGTGGCCTTGTGGACCGGATCGGTCGCGGGGACGTTCAGGGCCACGACCGCATGGCCGGCCTCGTGGTAGGCGGTCAGGCGCTTCTCGTCGTCGGTCATCACCAGGGTGCGGCGCTCCGCGCCCATCATGACCTTGTCCTTGGCGTCCTCGAACTCGTGCATCGTGACGATGCGCTTGCCGCGGCGGGCGGCCAGAAGGGCGGCCTCGTTGACGAGGTTCATGAGGTCGGCGCCCGAGAAGCCGGGGGTGCCGCGGGCGATGACCTTCAGGTCCACGTCGGGCGCCAGGGGCACCTTGCGGACGTGGACCTTGAGGATCTTCTCGCGGCCGACCACGTCGGGGTTCGGAACGACGATCTGGCGGTCGAAGCGGCCCGGGCGCAGGAGCGCGGGATCGAGCACGTCCGGGCGGTTGGTCGCCGCGATGATGATGATGCCCTCGTTGGCCTCGAAGCCGTCCATCTCGACGAGGAGCTGGTTGAGGGTCTGCTCGCGCTCGTCGTTGCCGCCGCCGAGGCCGGCGCCGCGGTGGCGGCCGACCGCGTCGATCTCGTCGATGAAGATGATGCAGGGGGCGTTCTTCTTGGCCTGGTCGAACATGTCGCGCACGCGGCTGGCGCCGACGCCGACGAACATCTCGACGAAGTCCGATCCCGAAATCGTGAAGAAGGGCACGTTGGCCTCGCCCGCGACGGCGCGCGCCGTCAGGGTCTTGCCGGTGCCGGGCGGGCCGACGAGGAGCACGCCGCGCGGAATGCGCCCGCCGAGGCGCTGGAACTTCTGCGGATCGCGCAGGAACTCGACGATCTCCTGCAGGTCCTCCTTGGCCTCGTCGATGCCGGCCACGTCCTCGAAGGTGACGCGCCCGTGCGCCTCCGTGAGGAGCTTGGCCTTCGACTTGCCGAAGCCCATGGCCCGGCCGGCGCCGGACTGCATCTGGCGCGAGAGGAAGATCCAGGCGCCGATGAAGAGCGCGAAGGGCAGGATGTTGACGAGGAGCGCCACGAACCAGGGCGTGTTGTCGGATTGCGGCCGCGCGGTGATCTGCACGCCCTTCTGCTGGAGCTTGGAGACCAGCATGGGGTCGTTCGGCGCGTAGGACGTGAAGGTGCGCCCGTCCGTGAAGGTGCCGCTGATCTCGGGGCCGGAGATGACCACGTTGGAGATGCGGCCGGAATCAGCCTCGTTGAGGAGCTGGCTGTAGGCGATCTCGCTGCCGCCGGTGCGGTGTCCCGGGTTCTGGAACAGCGTCACGAGCGCCAGCACCAGAAGGAAGATGACGACCCACAGGGCGAAGTTGCGGAGGTTCGGGTTCATCGGTCAGGTTCGTCCCTGAGGGAAAAAGGCAGAGGCGGAAGGACCCGTCCGCGCGGTCGAAACGGCAAAGGCAGAGGCGGCGGAGGCCGCCCGTGCGCTCGAAGTGCTCCCCTGCAATCTAGGCATGGGCCTCCCCCTTGCCAAGGGAATGCGGCGGCGCTGCGTCATCATCACTAACACCGCGCCCGGCTTCCCGCGCCAACTCGTGACGCCGTAGGTCGGGAGCGGTCGCACCTCGGCGTGGGTCCCGGACTTCGGGGCGGATGCACCTACAGATGCACCTCCTGCCGCCTGCCCGGTCTCGGCCTTCGGAATTCGGAGCAGATCGACCTCTCGGCGCCCGCCCGGTCTCAGCCTTCGGCATTCGGGGCGGGTGCACGACGATAACGGCCACGATGGCGTGGAGGTTCGGGGCCGAGTGCGATTTCGCCGGACGGGTCGAGGGCGATCAGGATTCCGGCCAATGTCCGCCGCAGGCTCCGGCCCGCCGCGGCGGCCTCGCGCAGGCCGGCGAGCGCGGCCTCGAGGCGTTCCAGGCGCGGGCGCGGGACGGCTCCCGGGACCTCCGCGACCGCCAGCGCCAGCGCCCGCAGGGCGATCTCGAAGGGGGCGTCGACGAGCGGCTGCGCCCGCAGGCCCGGGCCTGCGCCGCGGCGGGCGCGCTCCAGGGTCGCGCGCGCCGCCTCGTCGAGCGCGTCCTCGGCGCGGCGGGCGCGCTCGGCGAGGCGCGCGAGGCGCTCGGGCGTCAGGCCCTCGTCCGCGAGCAGGGGCATGAGGCGCCGCCAGCGGGCCCGGGCGAAGCGGGCGTCGCGGTTCGAGGGGTCCTCCACGAAGGCCCAGCCCTCGCGGCGGCACAAGGCTACGAGGGTCTCCTTGCGCCAGGCGAGGAGCGGCCGCACGTGGCGCAGCCCCGCGCGCTCGACCTCGGCCCGCATCCCGGCGAGCCCCGCGAGCCCGGAGCCGCGGGAGAGGCGCATCAGCACGGTCTCGGCCTGATCGTCGAGGGTGTGGGCGGTGGCGAGATGGGAGGCGCCGCGCGCCCGTGCCAGACCGGCGAGCAGGGCGTAGCGGGCCTCCCGCGCGGCCTCCGGGAGACCCTGCGCCGGCTTCGGGCCGCTCCACGGCAGGACGCGGTGGGGCAGGCCGAGGCCCGCGGCGAGCCGCGCCACGAGGGCGGCCTCGGCGGCCGATTCCGGGCGCAGGCCGTGGTCGACGGTTGCGACTACGAGGGGCGGGCGGGGACCGCCTGCGGCCCAGCGGGCGAGGAGGTGGAGGAGGGCGACCGAGTCGGGCCCGCCCGAGACCGCGATCACGATGCCGTCAGCGTCGCGCAGCCCTGCGAACAGAGCGTCGAGGTCGGGTGCAGGCGAGGCGCCCGCGGGCGGAGCCGTCGGCGAGGCCCTCACGGCCTCAGGCGCACCGGGCGCAGTTCCTGTCACGGTTCATGTCCTGGCGCGCTAGGCGCACCGGGCGCGCTTCTGCTCGCGGTCCAGGCCCTGGCGCACGCTCGCGACGGCCTGCGGATACTTGCGGTCGAGCTCGGCGAAGACCGCGCAGGCGCGGTCGCGGGCGCCGAGCGCGTTGAGGGCGACGCCGAGCTTCAGGAGCGCGTCCGGCGCCTTCTGGGATTGCGGGTGCTCGGTCGAGACGGTGAGGAACTGCTCGGCCGCCTCGCGCGGGCGGTTGCGCTGGAGGTAGCTCTCGCCGAGCCAGTAGGTGGCGTCGGGCACGAAGCGGTCGCGGGGATGCGATTGCAGGAAGCGGCGGAAGCCCATCTCGGCCTGCTCGTACTGGCGCTGGAGCAGGTAGGCGTAGGCTGCGTCGTAATCGGCGCGCGGATCGCTCGAGCCGGTCGCCGCGACGCTGGGCCCGGAACGGACAGGGCCGCCGGCGGGAGGCGCGGCGGCCGTGCGGCCGGTCTGGCCGAGATCGAGTGGAGGGGCGGCGCCGGGCGGCAGGTCTTCGTCGTCGATCGGCTCCCCCTGCGCCAGCGCCCCGCTGGGCAGAGGCATCGGCCCTCCCGGCATCGGCCCAGCCGGCGGCGGGCCGGCCGCGATCGGCGCCGAGGGCGGCGTGGTCCCGAGCGGCCGGGGCGCGCCCGGGGCGTCCGGGGTCGCGGACGGGTCGAAGGCGTCGCTCCGCCGCTGCGGCTGCGCGGGCGCCTGGCCGGGCCGCACCGGCGCGGCGGGCGGAGCGGCGGCCGGCGGGGCGGCCGCGGGACGGGGCGCGGACCCGCCGCTCCGCTCCTGGAAGCGGAACTCCACGTCCTCCTGGAACTTGCGCACCTGCTCGCGCAGCTGGCGGTTCTCGAACTGGAGCTGCTCGATCTGGCCCGACATCTGCCGCATCTGGTTCTCGATGCGGTTCAGGCGAACGATCATCTCGGCCGCATCCTGGGCGGCGGCGGGCGCGGCCAGGGCGACGACCAGGGCGAGGAGGGTGGCGAGGCGGAGCATCATGGGGCCGACGGCGTTGGAGGGGAGGCTGCCCGCTATCTCAAGAGCGCCGCCGCGGCGAATTTGCGGCGGGCGCGGACCCCCTCTCCCCGCAGGCGGGGAGAGGGCTGGAGTGAGGGGCCGGTCGGTGGAGCGCGGTGTGTCCGGATCATACCCTCCCCCTGAGCCGAGGAGGGTGGACTGCGGAGCAGGCTGGGTGGGGGTTGGTGCAGGATCGAATTCTGAGGTTCCTCTTGCACCAACTCCCACCCCCTGACCCCTCCCCGCAAGGGGGAGGGGAGATCATGGGGAGACCGCTCGCTTCTCCGACCGGCCCCTCACCCCAGCCCTCTCCCCGTGAACGGGGAGAGGGAGAAGGACGCGGGGAGAGGGGGTCTGCGCGGAGAGAGGCGATTACGCCCCGGGGCCGCCGTCGAGGACGGTGACGGCGCGGCGGTTCTGGGACCAGCACGAGATGTCGTTGCAGACCGCGACCGGGCGCTCCTTGCCGTAGGAGACGGAGCGGATGCGGCCGGCATCGATGCCGCGGGAGGCGAGGTAGTCGCGCACCACCTGCGATCGCCGGCCCGAGAGCGAGAAGTTGTACTCCCGCGTCCCGCGCTCGTCCGCATGGCCCTCGATCAGGAAGGTGTAGCGCGGATAGCGCTGCAGCCACATCGCCTGCTTGTCGAGGGTCGCGACGGCCTGGGCGTTCAGGTCGGTGGAATCGCTGTCGAAGAAGACGCGGTCGCCGACGTTCATGGCGAAGTCCTGGGTGCTGCCCGGGGCCGCGGAACCGGCGCCGCCGACGCCGGCGCCGAGGCCGGCGGTGCCCGTGATGGCGTCCTGGTTCGAGCAGGCGGCGGCCGCAAGGGCCAGGGTCAGGGCGGCCGCGAACTTCACGGCACGAAGCGGGATCATGGCTGTACTCCTCTCCACAGACGTCTGCCGGGGTGTCCAGGCGAGTGGTAGGGTCGGGATGGTTAAGGGAGGGTTCCGTCAACCTTGTCGGGCGGCGGGACGGAGGGGCGAAGAAGCCACGGCGGGCGGAAATCCGGGGGGAGGGTTAATCCGCCGTAAACCGCCGGAACCTTGGCGGCTTCCGTGATCGAAACAGAATACGGCGAAGGCTTGGCGGGCTTGCGCCCGAATTGGCGACCCCCTGCACCGTTGCAGGAAAGGCACGCCGGACCCGGGCCGGCGCGGCCGGTCCTGCGCTGCGGACATGCCGCGCTTCCACCCGCCGCAGAGCGGGGAGGGGGCCGAATCCGCGTTTCGCGCGTTGTGATGACATGGATGCCACGCCTCCCCACCTCGCGCGCCTCGCCCTGACGGGGCAGCGCGGCCCGGAAGGGCGCCTCGACCGGGCCTTCTCGCGCATCGCCGAAAGCGATCTGCGCCTCGGCAACGGCGTGCGCCTGCTCAAGGACGCGCGCGAGAACTACCCGGCCTGGCTCAAGGCCATCCGGGGCGCGACCGAGGTCATCCATTTCGAGAACTTCATCATCGCCGACGACGAGACCGGCCGCACCTTCGCGGAGGCGCTGGCCGAGCGCGCCCGCGCGGGCGTGACGGTCCGGGTGCTCTACGACTGGCTCGGCTCCTCGGCCCGCGCCCTGCCGCCGTTCTGGACGAAGCTGGAGCGCGCGGGCGTCGAGGTGCGGGTGTTCAACCCGCCCCGGCTCACCGCCCCGTTCTGGGTGCGGCGCGACCATCGCAAGCTCATCACGGTCGACGGGCGGCGCGGCTTCGTGTCGGGCCTGTGCGTCTCCGACAACTGGCCGGGCCACGACGAGGTCGAGCCCTGGCGCGACACGGGGCTCGCCCTCGAGGGGCCGATCGTCGCCGACCTCGACGAGGCCTTCGCGGAGGTCTGGGCCCAGACCGGCGCGCCGCTGCCGGCCCATGAGATCCCCGATCCCGACCGCATCGCGCCCGCCGGCACCGTGGCGGCGCGGGTCATCAAGGGGCGCCCGGGCGCCTACCGGACCTACCGGCTCGACCAGTTCGTGGCCGCCACCGCCCGGCGCAACCTCTGGCTCACCGACGCCTACCTCGTCGCCAACACGTCCTATGTGCAGGCGCTCGCGGAAGCGGCGCGGGACGGAGTCGACGTGCGCCTGCTGGTGCCGGGATCGAGCGACGTCCCCATGCTGCAGCCGATCGTGCGCGCCGGCTACCGGCCGCTGATCGAGGCCGGCATCCGGGTGTTCGAGTGGAACGGCGAGATGCTGCACGCCAAGACCGCGGTCGCGGACGGGCGCTGGGCCCGCGTCGGCTCCAGCAACCTCAACCCGACGAGCTGGGCCACCAATTGGGAGCTCGACGTGGTGGTCGAGGACGAGGGCTTCGCGGCCGAGATGGAGGCCATGTACCTCGCCGACCTCGCCAACGCGACCGAGATCGTCCCGGGCTGGCGCCCGCGGCCCGCAGCCCGCAAGCCCGCCCCGAAGACCGGCGTACCGCCGCGCCGTCGCGCCGTCGGTCGGCTCGCCGCCGGCGCGATCGCGCTCGGCAACACGGTCGGGACCGCGATCGCGGGCTCGCGCTCGCTCGCCGGCACGGAGGTGCGCAGCGTCGCGACCATCGGGGTCCTGCTGCTCGCGCTCGCCGTTCTCGTGACCGTGTTCCCGGTGCTGGTGATCTCGCCGCTCGTGATCACGCTGGCCTGGTTCGGCATCGCGCTCCTCGCCCGCGCCTACCGCCTCGCCAGCGTCATGCGCCGCAGCCGCAAGGCGCGGGCGCAGGAGGCGCGGCCCGAGGCGCCCGGGCGCGGCCGGCACCCCGCGCCGGCCGAGTAGGACGTCCCACCCTCCGCTCGGCTGGCCCGGCCGGCGCAACGCGCCGGCTGCGTAGGCCGTCGCCCCGGCGAGTCCGGCCGGGCCGCCGTGCGGGCGGGCCATGGCACCTTTCCTCCACCCCCTTGGCGAGCGCGATCTCCTCCCCCTATTCTCCGGGGCGACGATCGATCCAAAACCGCGCCCCGAAAGCGGTCGCCCCGGAGGAAGCCCATGCTCGGCCTGATGCAGGACTGGCCCCTGCTGATTCACCGCATCATCGACCACGCCGCCATCCAGAACGGCCGCCGCGAGGTCGTCTCGCGCTCGGTCGAGGGCCCGATCCACCGCACCACCTACGGCGACGTCCGCACCCGCGCGCTGCGCGTCGCCAAGCGTCTCTCGCAGGACGGGGTCAAGCTCGGCGACCGGGTCGCGACGCTCGCCTGGAACACCTGGCGCCACCTGGAATCCTGGTACGGGATCACCGGCATCGGCGCGATCTACCACACGGTCAATCCGCGGCTCTTCGCGGACCAGATCGTCTACATCATGAACCACGCCGAGGATCGGGTCCTGATGCTCGACCTCACCTTCGTGCCGCTGATCGAGAAGCTGCAGGACCGGCTGCCGACGGTCGAGCGCTACATCGTCTTCACCGACGGCGCCCACATGCCCCAGACCACGTTGAGGAACGCGGTCGCCTACGAGGACTGGCTCGCCGAGGCCGACGACGATTTCCGCTGGGCCTCGTTCGACGAGAACACCGCGGCCGGCATGTGCTACACCTCGGGCACCACGGGCGAGCCGAAGGGCGTGCTCTACTCGCACCGCTCCAACGTGATCCATTCCATGCTCGCCATCATGCCCGATTGTCTCGGCCTGTCGGTCCGCGACGTCGCCATGCCGGTGGTGCCGCTGTTCCACGCCAACGGCTGGTCCTTCGCGTTCTCGGCCCCGATGGCGGGCTCGACCCTGGTGCTGCCGGGGCCGAAGCTCGACGGACCCTCGCTGCTCGAGCTCCTCAACGGCGAGAAGGTCACGATCACGGCCGCCGTCCCGACCCTGTGGTTCGGGCTCCTCCAGCACCTCGAGGCCACGGGCGATGGCCTGCCGCACCTCAAGCGCGTGGTGATCGGCGGCTCCGCCTGCCCGCGCGCCGTCACCAAGACCTTCCGCGAGAAGTACGACGTCGAGGTGCTGCACGCCTGGGGCATGACGGAGATGTCGCCGCTCGGCTCGGTGTGCATCGTCAAGCCGGATTACGGCAGCCCCGAGGGCGAGGCCTGGCTCGACGTCAAGGAGCGCGCCGGTCAGGCGCCGTTCGGCGTCGAGATGAAGATCGTCGACGACCAGAACAAGCCGCTGCCCTGGGACGGCACCACCTTCGGCCGCCTCAAGGTGAAGGGCCCGGCGGTCGCGAAGGCCTATTTCCGGCGCGAGGAGCGCATCCTCGACGAGGACGCCTTCTTCGACACCGGCGACGTGGCGACGATCGACCCTTTCGGCAACATGCAGATCACCGACCGGGCCAAGGACGTGATCAAGTCGGGCGGCGAGTGGATCTCCTCCATCGACCTCGAGAACCTCGCGGTCGGCCACCCGGACGTCGCCGAGGCCGCGGTGATCGGCGTGCGCCATCCGAAATGGGACGAGCGCCCGCTGCTGATCGTAGTGCCGAAGGAGGGCCGCAGCCCCTCGAAGGACGACCTCCTCGCCTTCATGCAGGGCCGCATCGCCAAATGGTGGATGCCCGACGACGTCGTGCTGGTCGAGGCGATCCCCCACACCGCCACGGGCAAGATCCAGAAGACGGCTTTGCGCGACCGCTTCAAGGATTACCGCCTGCCCGGGACCTGATCTCCGGCAGGAACGGGCCGCGGCGGACGCGCCGGGCGCCGGATCTCCTGCGGTGCGTTCCGACACCGCAGGAGCACCCGACGATGAGGGATGGTCCTGTCCTGCCGGCGGAGGCACAACTCCTCCGGGCAGCGCCCGTGTCCTGGCCCCGCGGGGCGGGAGGGCCGCCGTCGACCGCCTTCTTCCGGGGGAAACCATGACTGCCATTCCGTCCGTCGGCCTCAGCTTCGACGCCGACCTTCCGCCGCCCGCACCTCCCGGCCGCCCCATGTCCTTCACGGGCCGGGCCGGGGATTTCTTCAAGCTCCTCGTCAAGGGCGGGCTGCTCCAGATCCCGACCTTCGGCTTCTACCGCTTCTGGCTCGTCACGCAGGTGCGCCGGCATCTCTGGGCCAACACCCGCATCGGCGACGAGGCCTTCGAGTACACCGGCACCGCGAAGGAGATCCTGGTCGGCTTCCTGGTCGCGCTCGCGATCCTGGTTCCGATCTACGCCGCCTACACGCTCCTGGGCATCTTCGCCGAAGAGCAGCAGGCCTTCGCGAGCGTGCCGCTCGTCCTCGTCCTGTACGTGCTGGGTCAGTTCGCGAGCTACCGCGCCCGCCGCTACCGCGCCACCCGTACGACCTTCCGGGGGCTGCGCTTCTGGATGGACGGTTCCGGCTGGGCCTATGCCGGCCGCTCGGTGCTGTGGGACCTCCTCACGGTCCTGACGCTGGGCCTCGCCTATCCCTGGCGGGCGGCGGCGCTCGAGCGCTACATGATGCGCCACACCTGGTACGGCGATCTGCAGGGGGATTTCGTCGGCACGGGCGGCACGCTTCTGCGGCGCGCCGGCTGGATCTGGCTCCTCGACCTCGGCATCGTCGGCCTCGTGGCGCTCGTGCTCTACACGGTGGGCAAGAGCGAGGGCCCGCATCTCCTCGTCCTCCTGCTCCTCGCCTTCATCCCGCTCACGATGCCGGTCTTCCTCGCGATCCAGGCACGCTGGCAGATCGAGGGCGTCCGCTTCGGGCTCGTGGGCGTGGTCAGCACGCTGCGGCCGGGCGCCTTTTTGGGCACCTTCGTGAAGCTGTTCGTCTCCATGATCGGGCTCGTCGCCGGCTTCACCGCCGCCTTCGTCGGTCTCTTCGCCCTGTTTTCGGACCGGTTCGCGGCGCTTCAGGGCGGCGCGTTCACGCCCTCGCTCGTGGCCTACTTCGCGCTCCTGGCCCTCGGCTACCTCCTGCTGCTCCTCGGCATGGGGGTGCTGCAGCGCTATTTCCTGGGCCGCGGCCTCTGGGCCATTCTGGCCGGCTCCCTCAGCCTGACGAACCTGCACGCCGTGGACGCGGTCGTGGCCGCCGGCGCGCCGGCGAGCGGGCTCGGCGAGGGCCTCGCCGACGCCCTCGACCTTGGTGCGGTCTAGGACGCCGCCATGGCGATCGGCACCGGCGCGGTGTTCTACGACGGCTCGTCCGCGCGGGCGCGGGCCGTCACCCTGCGTTTCGCGGACGCGCTCGAGATCCGCAGCGGCGGGGACCTGCTCGCCACCTGGGCCTACGGCGAGGTGCGCCGGCGCGAGGGGCCGCCGGGCCTGATGCGGCTCGGCACCGTCGCGGGGCCCGAGCTCGCCCGGCTCGAGGTCGCCGACCCGGAGCAGCAGGCGGAAGCCGCCGCGCGCTGCCCGGCCCTCGACGCGGAGGAGGGCGGCCGAGGCGCCACCGTGCGGATCGTGGGCTGGTCGCTCGCGGCCGCGGCTTCGGTGGTGCTCACGGCGGTCTTCCTCGTGCCCCTCGCGGCGGACCGCCTCGCGGGACTGGTGCCGCCCGCGCTGGAGCGCCGCCTCGGCGCCGCGGTGGACAACCAGGTCCGGGCGACCTTCGGGGGGGCGACCTGCACGAGTCCGGCCGGCGAGGCCGCGCTCGCCCGGCTCACGCGGCAGATCGCCGGCAGCCTCGCGGAGGCCCCGGAGGTCGAGGTCGCGGTGCTCCGCTCGAGCCTTCCCAACGCCTTCGCGCTGCCGGGCGGGCGCATCTACCTCCTCGACGGACTGCTGCGCCGGGCCGAGAGCCCCGACGAGGTCGCGGGCGTGCTCGCCCACGAGATCGGCCACGTGGCGCATCGCGACGGGCTGCGCCGGCTGCTGCAGACCGGCGGCACCTCGTTCCTGCTCGGGCTCCTGTTCGGCGACGTGACCGGCGGCGCCGCGATCGTGGTGGTCGGGCGCACCCTGATCGACGGTGCCTATTCGCGCGATGCGGAGCGGGCGGCCGACGGCTTCGCCTCGCGGGCCCTCGCGGCGCTCGGCCGCTCGCCGGAACCGCTCGGGCGCCTCCTGCGCCGCATCGACGACGGCGACGGCATCCCGCCGTTCCTGTCGAGCCACCCGCTCAGCGCCGAGCGCCTCGCCGCGCTCGGCTCCCGCCCGGTCGCCAAGCCGGGGCCGCCGCTCCTGTCGGATGCGGAATGGCAGGCCCTCAGGAACATCTGCCGGACCGGCTAGGCCGGGCGGAGCGCGGCGCGACTGTCGTCCATCGGAATCGCTCTAGGCGAACCTGTGGTGCCGCGATAAAGCGGACGCGAAGCGCGGTCCGGCCCCTCGATGACGCCCGGGGAGCGCGTCCTGCCGAGAGCACCGTCAAAGCGAGCCGATGCGCCGACTGATCATCGAGGAGCCGGTTTCCCGCCCCGCCAAGTGGTCGCCCACCGTGGCGTCCTTCGCGCTCGTCGTCACCGTGATGGCGGTGGTGCTGATCCGGTTCGGGCGCGTGGACTACACGGCGGGCTTCGTGGTGCTCGGCACGGGGCTGGGCCTCGCGCTGCTCTCGATTCTCCTGTCCGGCATGGCTTTCCTGCGCATCTGGCAGGAGGGGCGGCGCGGGTTCGGCAGCGCCATGCGGGGCGCGCTGATCGCGGTGCTGGTGCTGGCCTATCCCTCGTGGTTCGCGGTCCGGGCCGTGACCCTGCCGCCGATCGCGGACGTCTCCACCGACACCGAGAACCCGCCCGCCTTCTCGCGCTCCCGCGCGGCGCTCGAGGCGCGGGGCGGCGTGGTGCCCCCGGAGGTCTCGGCGGCGGACCGGGAATTGCAGCGCGAGGCCTATGTCCAAATCGCGCCCATCACCCTCGACCTGCCCCCCGAGGAGGCCTTCGAGATCGTCCGCAAGGCGGCGCAGAACCGGGGCTGGCAGATCGTCGAGGCCGTGAAGCCCGGCGGCCGGCTCGGCCTCGGGCGCCTCGACGCCATCGACCGCAGCTTCCTGCTCAAGCTGCCCGACGACGTCACCGTGCGCCTGCGCCCCCGCGCCGACGGCACCCGCATCGACATCCGCTCCGCCTCCCGCTTCGGCGGCCACGACCTCGGCGCCAACGCCCGGCGCATCCGCGCCTTCCTCGAGGAAGTCTCGAACCTCGCCATCGCGGCGGGATAGGGGGACGCTCTCCCCGTTCTGACCCCCTCTCCCCGCAGGCGGGGAGAGGGTCGGGGTGAGGGGCCGGTCGGTGGAGCGCGATCTTTCCCATGTCATGGCCGGGCTCGACCCGGCCATCCCGCTGCGAAGAGCGCGATGCATGTTGCTTGCCGCCCGGCAGCGCCCTCGTCGGATGGAGATGGCCGGGACAGGCCGGCCATGACATCGTTGAGGCGGATGCACCGAGTTCCTCCGACCCGCCCCTCACCCCGGCCCTCTCCCCGCGAGCGGGGAGAGGGGGGCGCGAAGTTCGCGCGTCACGCCCGCCGGTATTCCCCCTCCAGCGACGGCGCTCCGTCGGTCGTCACGAGGCCGCGCTCGACGAGGTCCTCGAGGTGCGCGAAGACCGACAGGCCGGCCGCCTTCACGAGCGCCGGCTTCAGGCCCTGGTAGATCGCGGCCACGATCGTGGGGATCGTCCGGTCGCCCTCCGCGAGGCGGGTCAGGATCGAGAACTCGCGCTGGTGGCGGTGGTTGATGAGGCCGCGCAGGAAGCGCTGCGGCTCGCGCACCGGGCCGCCGTGGCCGGGCCAGTAGATCGCCTCGGTCCGCCCGCGCAGCTTGTCGAGCGAGGCCATGTAGGCCCCCATGGAGCCGTCGGGCGGGGCGATCACCGTGGTGTTCCAGGCCATCACGTGGTCGGCCGAGAACAGGGCCTGCTCCTCGGGCAGCGCGAAGGCGAGGTGGTTCGCCATGTGGCCCGGCGTCTCGACGGCGGCGAGGCGCCAGCCCGGTCCCTCGATCGTGTCGCCCTCGCGCATCTCGGCGTCGGGGGCGTAGTCCCGGTCGGTGCTGGCCTCGAGCGGATTGGCCTCGCCCTCGCCGAGCAGCCGCGCGGTGCGGTGCGGGCTGCAGCCGACGATGGTCGCGCCGGTCGCGGCCTTCAGGATGCGGGCGCCGGGCGAATGGTCCTTGTGGGTGTGCGACACCACGATATGGGTGACGGTCTCGCCGCGCAGCGCCGCGAGCAGCGCTTCGAGGTGTTCGGGCAGATCCGGACCCGGGTCGATCACCGCGACCCGGCCGCGGCCGACGATGTAGGTGCAGGTGCCCGTATAGGTCACGGGACCGCTATTACCGGCGACGAGGCGGCGCACGAGCGGCGTGAGCGCCGCGCAGGATCCCGCCTCGGGCGGGGCGGAGGTGTCGAACACGAGGTCGTCGGCCATGGCGGGTCCGGGAGTGGGAGGGGCGGGGACGGGCGGGCGCCGGCGCCCGCCCGGCGCTTGAGGCGCCGGCGCGTCCCTCCTATAGACCAGCCGGGCCGTCGTCGATGGCGGATCCTGCCCCCGAAGCCGCCCTCGCGGCGCATCGAAGTTCCCGGAGTTTGCCCCATGTCGAGCGGCGTCGCGCCCCTCACCCCTTCCACCACGCTCCTGTCCCGCCTGTGGCCGGCGCAGCAGGATGCGCGCCTGTCCGCGCTCCGCGCCGCCGTGCTGATCCTCCTCGGCACGGCTCTCCTCACCGTCTCGGCCAAGATCCAGGTGCCGTTCCCGCCGGTGCCGATGACCCTTCAGACCCTCGTGGTGCTGGTGATCGGCGCCGCCTATGGCTGGCGCCTCGGCGGCGCCACCGTCGGGCTCTACCTCGTGGAGGGGGCGCTCGGCCTGCCGGTCTTCGCCGGGCCGGTCGCCGGACCGCTCTACATGGCGGGACCGACGGGGGGCTTCCTCGCCGGGTTCCTGGCCGCCGTCGTGGTCACGGGGGTCCTGGCCGAGCGCGGCTGGAACGGCTCGCCCTGGCGGGTGCTCGCCCTGATGGCGCTCGGCCACGCGGTGATCTTCGCCTGCGGCCTCGCCTGGCTCTCGGCCCTGATGCCCTTCGCGACCGCCTGGCAGGCGGGCGTGGCGCCGTTCGCGGTCGCGACGCTGGTCAAGACCGCGCTCGCCGCCGCCCTCGTGCAGGTGGCCTGGGCTGCGACCCGGCAGGACGGGGACGCCCGCTGAGCGCCTCCGGGCGCCGGCACACGAAAGCCGCCCCTCGGGGCGGCTTTTTCATGCGCGGGCCTGCGGCCGGCTCAGCCGGCGGAATGGACGAGGCGGAGCTGGGGCCGGGCCGCGCCGGTGCGGAAGACGAGCTCCACCCACTCGCCGTCGCTCGCCCCCTCGACCGTGTGGTAGCCGAGCTGCTTGGCGACCGCGCGCGCCTGGTCGAGGTTCTCGGCCGAGATCCAGCGGGTGAACTCGCGGGTGCCGAGATCCATCAGCACGGCGAGCATGCCGATTTCGACGCCCTGATCGAAGTCCTCGTTGCGGCCCGGAAACCGGAGACGCAATCCGTCGGCGAGATGGATGTGTCGCATGGAAGCCCCTGATCGCTGGCCGCCATTTCACGGCCGTTATCGTTAAGAGTGCCTTAATCCCGCGATATGGCAACAGGGAGGCGGCACGGGAGCGCACCTTGGCCGTGGGACGGGCGCCCGGGCGGCCTCGCGCTTTACCGGCGGTTTACCATTTCCGTTCACCATGAGCGCAGCTCTTGAGAACGATGTGGAGATGCTCGCCATGGTGTTCGCCCTTGCCAGCGCGGCCGTCGGCTCCCTGGTCTGCGTCCTCGCGCTGTCCATGGCGCCGGCCTGGCGGCGCCCGTCGACCGAGCGCCTGCGCGGCCGCAGCGTCGCCTTCGAGCGCCAGGCCTGAGCCCCCGTCGTCCGGGCCCGGAACCGGCCGCGCGCTTCGCGGTTTGGATCTGCCGCAGGGCCGTCCGGAGCGGGGCGGCCCTGATTCGCGAGGCCCGGCTCTGACGGAAGGACCGCTTCGGACATGATGGACATCGCGCGGATCCTGACGCTGCTGTTCGCCTTCATGGCCGTGGGCGTGATCGTGTTCGTGGGCTTCTACCTCGCGGTCGAGTGGGCGTCACGGACGCTCCTGTGAGCCTCGGCCGGAGCGCGGCGCGGGGCCGGCAGGGCTTGGCGGCGATGCCGATCCCCGGCGCATCGGCCGCGCGGGCGCAACTCCGGGAGCCCGCCGAGGCCGCGGATCAGCCCGCCCGCAGAACCCGCCCTGCCACCGCGTCGAGCTTGGCGAGCAGCGCCGGATCGCGCGCGGACTCGGCCGTCATGATGGCGCCGTCGAGCGCACGGTCGGAGCCGGCCGGGCAGGGCTCGTGCTCCTGCGGGAAATCGCGGGCCACGCGGGCGACGAGTCGGGCCGCGGTGGCGGCGTTGCGGCGCGCGACCGCGACCACCGCGGCGACGTCGACGGCGTCGTGCTCCGGGTGCCAGCAATCGTAATCCGTCACCATCGCGATGGTCGCGTAGGTGATCTCGGCCTCGCGGGCGAGCTTCGCCTCCGGCATGTTGGTCATGCCGATCACGTCGTAGCCGAGGCCGCGGTAGGTCAGCGACTCCGCAAGCGACGAGAATTGCGGCCCCTCCATGCAGACATAGGTGCCGCCGCGATGGACCGGGATCGCCTCGGCCGCCGCCGCCGCGGCGATCCGCGCCTGCAGGCCGGGCCCCACGGGGCGGGCCATGGAGACGTGGGCGACGCAGCCCCGGCCGAAGAACGAGCTCTCGCGCCGGTGCGTGCGGTCGACGAACTGGTCCACGAGCACGAAGAGCCCGGGATGGAACTCGGGCTTCAGAGACCCGCAGGCCGAGATCGACAGGATGTCGGTGACGCCCGCGCGCTTCAGGGCGTCGATGTTGGCACGATAGTCGATGTCGGAGGGAGAGTAGCGGTGCCCGCGGCCGTGCCGGGGCAGGAACACCACCGGGGTCGATCCGATCCGCCCGACCCGCAGCGCGTCCGAGGGCTCGCCCCACGGCGATGCGACCCGTTCCTCGCGCACGTCCTCGAGGCCGGGCAGGTCGTAGACCCCCGATCCGCCGATCACGCCGAGCACGGCCTTGGTCATGCGATCCCCCGTTCGGCCGCGGCGCTCAGGCGCTCTCGCGCGGCTTGGAATGAAGACGTGGATGGCCGGGCCTGGCGCGGCCACGACGGCTTGCCGGATGCGAAAAAGGCCCCGGAAACCGGGGCCTTCGTTCGCGGGAGGCGTCAGACGCCCCGGGTGAGGTCCGACGGGCGCGGCGTCATGGGCGGGGTCGCGTGGCCGTCGACCTCGCCGCCGACGCGGGCCCAGATCTTCTTCTTCGTGAAGTAGAGCAGGATGCTGAGCGCGATCAGGAACATGATCACCTTGAAGCCGAGCGCCTTGCGGGCCTCCAGGTGCGGCTCGGCCGTCCAGGCCATGAAGGCCGTGACGTCCTTGGCGTACTGATCGACCGTCTCGGGCACGATCGGCTGGCCGCTCTCGTTCTTCGGGTACTCGACCTGGCCGTCGCTGAGCGGCTTCGGCATCGCGATCACGTGGCCGGGATAGTACTCGTTGTAGTGCCCGCCCTCCGGCACCGTGAAGCCCGCCGGGGCGTCGCGGTAGCCGTTGAGGAGCGCCACGAGATAGTCGGCGCCGTTCTCCGAATACTGCCGGAACACGTCGATGATGAAGGTCGGGAAGCCGCGCTCGTAGGTGCGCGCCTTGGCCATGAGGGAGAGGTCCGGCGGGGCCTTGCCGCCGTTCGCGGCCGCGGCCGCATTGTCGTTCGGGAACGGCTTCGGGAACGGGTCGGCCGGGCGCCCGGGCCGCTCGAACATGTCGCCGGCCTCGTTCGGCCCGTCCTGGATCTTGTACTCAGCGGCGAGCGCGCGGATCTGGGCCGGCGAGAATTGCGGGCCGCCGGGCTCGGCGAGGTTGCGGAAGCGGACGTAGCTCAGGGAATGGCAGGAGGCGCACACCTCCCGGTAGACCTTGAAGCCCCGCTGGAGCTGGGCGCGGTCGAAGCTCCCGAACGGGCCCTGGAAGCTCCACTTCTGCTGCGGCGGGACCGGGGTCTCGCCGGCGGCATGCGCGGGAGCGGCAAAGCTCAAGGCGGCGGCGACGGCACCGGCGATCAGAACGGCGATCTTGGTCATGGTTCTCTCTCTCGTCCGTTCGTCTCGTCAGCCCTTGTGCTGCGGTGCGGCCGCGGCGCCCGTGGGCATGCCGGCCCCGCCCTTCTGCACGCCCATGACGGATTCGAGGATCGAGTTCGGCAGGGGAAGCGGACGCTCGAACAGGCCGAGCAGCGGCAGGATGATCAGGAAGTGGGCGAAGTAGTAGACCGTGCAGATCTGCGAGGCGATCACGTACCAGCCTTCAGCGGGCTTGGCGCCGAGCCAGCCGAGCAGGACGCAGACCACGAAGAACACCCAGAAGAACTGCTTGTAGAGCGGGCGGTAGGCCGTGGAGCGGATCCGCGAGGTGTCGAGCCAGGGCAGGAACACCCAGATCACGATCGCGCCGCCCATGGCGAGGACGCCGCCGAGCTTGTCGGGGATGGCGCGCAGGATCGCGTAGAAGGGCAGGAAGTACCATTCCGGCACGATGTGCGAGGGCGTGACGGAAGGGTTCGCCGGGATGTAGTTGTCGGCGTGGCCGAGATAGTTCGGCAGGTAGAACACCCACCAGGCGAAGAAGATCAGGAAGGTGACGAGCGAGAACCCGTCCTTCACGGTCATGTAGGGGTGGAAGGGCACCGCGTCCTTGCCGGACTTGATCGGGATGCCGGTCGGGTTGTTGTTGCCCGGCACGTGCAGCGCCCAGACGTGGAGGATCACCACGCCGAAGATCATGAAGGGCAGGAGGAAGTGAAGCGAGAAGAACCGGTTCAGCGTCGGGTTGCCGACCGAATAGCCGCCCCACAGGAAGCTCACGATGGTGTCGCCGACGATCGGGATCGCCGAGAACAGGTTCGTGATCACGGTGGCGCCCCAGAAGCTCATCTGCCCCCACGGGAGCACGTAGCCCATGAAGGCGGTCGCCATCATGAGGATGAAGATGATCACGCCGAGGATGAACAGGATCTCGCGCGGGGCCTTGTAGGAGCCGTAGTAGAAGTTGCGGAAGATGTGGATGTAGACCGCGATGAAGAACATCGAGGCGCCGTTGGCGTGCAGGTAGCGCAGGAGCCAGCCGTAGTTCACGTCGCGCATGATGTGCTCCACCGACTGGAACGCCATGTCGGCGTTCGGGGTGTAGTACATCGCGAGGAAGACGCCCGTGACGATCTGCGAGATCAGCATGAACATCAGGACCGCGCCGAAGGTCCAGAAATAGGTCAGGTTGCGCGGCACCGGGAAGGCCACGAAGGACGAGTGGATCAGGCCGACGATGGGGAGGCGGCTCTCGAACCACTTCGCGAAGGCGCTCTTCGGAACGTAAGCGGTGGGATGGGTGCTCATGGCTCTCTGGGCCCTCAACGGGTCTGGCGGGCGGGGCGGCCGGTCCGGCCGCCGGAGGCGTCGGTGTCGTCTTAAGCCGCGGTGCCGGCTTCGCCGATGCGGATCTTGGTGTCGGACAGGAAGGCGTAGGGCGGGATCGGCAGGTTGATCGGCGCCGGGCCGCCGCGCACGCGGCCCGAGGTGTCGAACACCGAGCCGTGGCAGGGGCAGAACCAGCCCTTGTACTCGCCCTGCTGGCCCAGCGGCACGCAGCCGAGATGGGTGCAGTTGCCGTAGACGACGAGCCAGGGCGCATGGCCCTCCTTGACGCGCGCCGAGTCGGGCTGCGGGTCGCGCAAGGAGGCGACGTTGACGTCCTGGGCGGCCTTGATCTCCGCTTCGGTCCGGTGGCGGACGAAGATGAGGTTGCCGCGCCAGAACACCTTCACGATCTGGCCGGCCGGGATGGGGGCGAGGTCGACCTCGATGGGCGCGCCGGCCGCGACGGTCGCGGCATCGGGGGCCATGGACTGGACGAAGGGCCACACGAGGGAAGCGCCGCCGACCGCGACGGCCGCACCGGTGGCGAGAAACAGGAAATCGCGCCGGGTGGGTTCGGCGGTGGTGGCCTCAGCCGGGATGTTCGCCAAGTTCGGCTCTCCGGGGTGCAGAACAGATGAGAACCGCGCGGTGGGTCGGTGTCCTGGGAACCGTCGAGGCCCTGGGAACCAAGGTCCTGGGAACCGTCGAGGGTCAGGGCCCGAGGCGCGCTGCTTGGAAGCGACCAAGCACGCACGCCACCGCGCGCGCAATGCGACTGGGCGTCACCCTGAGGATCCCGCAGGAAAGCCGGACCCGTCACGGCAACGCCAGCCGCGCGCGGGCCACCCTTAACGGCCGGGGTGCGCCTTCGCAAGCGGATAGAGGCCTGGGCCGAAGCCTTCTCGGCGGCGACGGGCCGGAGCTGCCCCCGCACGGGCGAAAGACCCGGCAGTCCCGCCCGGTGCCGCTCAAGGGTTAGGCCGGAGGCCCCGCGTTGCGCGCGAAGGACCCGCGGAGGGACGCAAGACCCGGCCGTTCCGGACGGGTGCCGCTCAGGGGTTAGGCCGGACGGCCGCGGTAGGGGGCGGCGGCCGAGGCTAGCGGGTGGGCCGGCGGCCCGCGGCGGGGGGCGAGGCCGGAGGCGGGGCGGCCCGTTCCCGCGCCGCGAGCTGGTCGCGCAGGGCCGCCTGTTCCTGCCGGGCGGTGTCGAGGTCCTGCCGGGCGGCGGCGAGCTCGGCCTGCGCCCCTTCGAGCGCCCGGCGGGCCTCGGCTGCGGCGGCGTCGGTCCGGCTCCGGTCGAGCTGGAGGCGCCGGACTTCCGTCCGGAGCTCCTGGATCTCCGCCCGCTCGGTCAGCGCACGGTAGGCGAAGGCGGACCAGCCGAGGGCGGCGAGCAGCCAGAAGAAGACCAGGGCGGCCCCGAGGAGCCGGACCCGGTGGCTCCGCTCCTCCCGTCCCGCATCCGAATGCCCGACCGCCATTCACGCTGTTCCTGTTCTGCCCGACGGACGGCTAACGGCGGACCGGGCGAAATGGATCGGGCACCCGGCCCTCGCCCCACCCCGGCACCGGGGCCTCGGCCCGGCTTCCCGGCCGGCGGCCCGATGGCGCCTCGGCCGGCAGCCGCCGGGGCAGGCTGCGGCTTAGACCGGGCGTCTGCGTGCCGGCCGGGCGGTCCTAAGTCAACAGGCGGAATGGAGTCTCGCGGCGGGTTCCGCCATTACTGACCTCGCGGTCGCCGGACCTCCCGGTGGCATCCAGACAAGGGACGAGGACCATGAAGAACCTTCTGAACCGCTTCCGCAACGACGAGTCCGGCGCGACGGCGATCGAGTACGGCCTGATCGCGGCCCTGGTCGCGCTCGCGATCATCAGCGGCCTGCAGCTCGCCGGCCCGGCGCTCACCTCCATCTTCAACGAAGTCGGCACCACGCTGAACCGGAACTCGTAAGCGCCGGCAGGACGGACGCTGTCCGTCCGGCGGAGCTTTCGCCCTCCGCCAGCGCTCCCGGTCCTCCGGCGAGCGCAGAAAAGCCCGGCCCTGCGCCGGGCTTTTGCATGTGACGGGGTGCGCGCGCGCTCCTCGTGCCGTCGCGGCCGGCCAGCTGGGGAAGGGTCGATGATGCGTCCCGAACGATATGTCATCCCGGCGCTCGTGGGCCTGGCCCCGGTCGCGCTGCTCCTCCTGACCTGGCGGCCCGACGGGCAGTTCACGGGAGCCGGCAACGCCCTGAAGTGGCTGGCGGGTCCGGTCCTGGTCGCGGAATTCTTCGTCGTGCTGGTCGCGCTCGCGCGGGGCGGGCTCGCGGCCCTGCGGAGCGCGGCCGTGCCGCGCATCGCCAGCCTGGCCGCCGCCGCCCTCGCGGCCATCGCGGTCGGGACGGCCCTGTTCGCGGCGCCCGATCCGCGCATCGCCGGCATCCTGACCGCCGTCTGGATCCTGCACGGGCTCTACGCCCTGTCGGTGGTGCACCTCTGCGGCACCGCCTTCGACCGCGGGAGCCTCACGACGGCCATCATGGCGGGCTTCGCCCTGTTCGCGGCACTGATCGTCGCCTTCGTGCTCGCGATTCCCGACCCGGCGGCCTTCGACTGGATCGGCGGCCTTCCGGCGGTCTCGAACCTGCGCCATCTCGGCTTCTATGCGGGCGCCGTGCTCGGCCTGTGCATCGGCCGCCTCGCGGTCGTGCGCAGCCGGGTGGGGTACGCCGCCACCGTTGCGGTCGCGGCGCTGGCCTTCGCGCTCCCGCTCTGGAACGGGACGCGGGGGACCTTCGCGGCCGTGGGCGGCGCGCTCGTGCTCGGGCTCGTGCTGTTTCCGCACCTGCGCCGCCCGCGCGTGCTCGCCGGGCTCCTGGCGGGCCTCGTCCTCGGCGGCGCCCTCGTCTCGCGCCTGCCGGTCCCGAACGAGCTGTGGGGACCCCAGCGCATGGTCGCGACCGCGACCAACGGCGACGTCTCGAGCGACCGCAACAATCTGTGGCTGGTCACGATCGGCTCGATCGCGACGCGCCCGCTGTTCGGCCACGGGGAGGGGCAGATCCAGGCCGCGACGGGGCGCGGGGAGATCCACCCCCACAACAGCGTGCTGCAGGTCCTGCACGCCTGGGGCTTCGCGGGCGCGGCCTGCGTGTTCGTGCTCGCGCTCCTCTTCGCCCGATTCGCGCTCCGGACCGTGCGCGCCCGAGGGGGCGAGTGCCTGCCGCCCGCCATGGCGGTGATCGTGCTCGCCGTCTACTCGGCCCATGACGGGACGCTGCTCTTCCCCCTGTCGGTGAGCCTCGCGGCCGCCTGCGCCGGCCTCGTGGCGGCGCGGCAGCGGGCCGGGGATGCCGCCGCGGGCGCGGCCGGGCCGGCGGCCGTGCCTCCCCTGGAGCCGCGACTCACGGTCTGACGGGCGCGGCCCCTCGCTTACGCCCGCCGTGCCGCCCGCGGATGCGCAGCCTCGAACGCCTCCATGAGCCGCGTCGCGTCGACCTTGGTGTACATCTGCGTGGTCGAGAGCGAAGCGTGGCCGAGGAGCTCCTGGATGCCGCGGAGATCGCCGCCGCGCGACAGGAGGTGAGTCGCGAAGGAATGGCGCAGCGCATGCGGCGTCGCGCTGGCGGGCAGCCCCAGGGCCCCGCGCAGTTCCTCGACGGCGAGCTGGATGATCCGCGGCGACAGCGGACCGCCGCGGGCGCCGACGAAGAGCGGGTCCTCCGGCATGAGGGCGTAGGGGCAGAGATCGAGATAGTCCTCCACGGCCTGCTGGACGGGCGCGATCACCGGCACGGTGCGGACCTTGCCGCCTTTGCCCGTCACCGTGACGCTGTCGACCCCGCTCGCCGGGGCGTCGCGCCGGGCGATGCCGAGGGCCTCCGAGATGCGCAGGCCCGAGCCGTAGAGCAGGGCCAGGACCGCCGCGTCGCGGGCGAGGATCCAGGGCTTGCGCCCCTCCGCGCCCCGCGTCCCCGCTTCCGTGATGGCGACGGCGGAGGCCGGCGAGAGCGGGCGGGGCAGGGTCTTGTCGGCCCTGGGGGTCCGGATCGCCGCAAAGGCCGAAGCCGTGCCGTGTCCCTCCCGCTCGAGCTGGCGCGCGAAGGAGCGCAGGGCCGCGAGCTGGCGCATGAGCGAGCGGCCCTGCACCCGCGCCCCGCGCCGGGCAGCGAGAAACGCGCGGATGTCGAGCGGCTTGAGCGCCAGGATCGCGGCCACGGAGGGCGGCTCCCCGAGATGCAGGGTCAGGAAGGCGAGGAACTGCCGCAGGTCCCGGCCATAGGCCTCGACGGTCTTCGGGGACAGCCGGCGCTCCCGGGCGAGCTCCGCGAGCCATTCCATCGCGGCCCGGCGGGTGTCGGCGGCGCCCGGGAGGACGGCGTCGGGGCGGCCGGATCCGGAGGGCTGGGGCATCGCGGGGTGTCTTTCCTTCGGTGCGCAGGAGCGCGGCCCGTCCCGTCTGCGACGGATGGCCCGGGGCGGCGGGCTCCGCCTTGACAGGGACCCGATTTCTGCAACGGCTGCATCTTAAATCCGATGTCCGTTGATCTTTCCTCACCGCTCGCGCCGGACGCCGCCCCGGACCCGTCCGTCCCCCGCGTCGCGGACGTGCTGATTCCGCTCGCCCTCGACACCGCCTACAGCTACGCCGTTCCCGTCGGGCTCGCCCTCAAGGAGGGCGACGTGGTCCAGGTGCCGCTCGGGCCGCGCGAGACGCTCGGCGTGGTCTGGGGCCTGCGCGCCGGATCGGGCGCCAATTTCAAGAGCGTGACGGCCCGCGTCGACGCGCCCGGCCTGCCCGCCGGGATGCGCCGGTTCCTCGACTGGATCGCCTGGTACACCCTCGCGCCCCGGGGCTCGGTGCTCTCCATGGGGCTCAAAGTCCCGGATCTGAGCCGGGTCGACGCGGTCCGGGTCGGCCTGCGCCTCGCCGGTCCGGCACCCCAGCGCATGACTCCGGCGCGGGAGCGGGTGCTCGCCGCAATCGGGAAGACCCTCCTGCCGACGAAGCGCGAGCTCGCCGACGCCGCAGGCGTCAGCGCGGGGGTGGTCGACGGGCTCCTCGACGAGGGGACCCTCGAGGCCGTGCTCCTGCCCCCCGAATCCGTCGCCGAGCCTCCCGACCCCGACCACGACGCCGCGAGTCTCTCGGGCGACCAGAGCGGGGCGGCCGCCGCCCTGGCGCAAGCCGTGCGGGCGCGGGAGCCCTCGGTGACGCTGCTCGAAGGCGTCACGGGCTCGGGCAAGACCGAGGCCTATTTCGAGGCGGTCGCGGAAGCCCTGCGCCTCGGCCGCCAGGCCCTGATCCTGATGCCGGAGATCGCGCTCACGGCGCAGTTCCTCGACCGTTTCGCCCGCCGCTTCGGCGTCCCGCCCGCGGCCTGGCATTCCGGGATCACCGGGCGGCGGCGCGAGCGGCTCTATGCGGGCGTCGCCTCCGGCGAGGTCCGGGTGGTGGCCGGCGCCCGCTCGGCGCTGTTCCTTCCTTATGCGGACCTCGGCCTCGTCGTCGTCGACGAGGAGCACGAGACCGCCTACAAGCAGGAGGACGGGGTTCATTACCACGCCCGCGACATGGCGGTGGTGCGCGGCCGGATCGAAAACGCCGCCGTCGTGCTGGCCTCCGCGACCCCCTCGATCGAGACCCGGGTCAACGTGGAGCGCGGGCGCTACCGCCATGTGGTGCTGCCCGAGCGCTTCGGCGGCCGGCCGATGCCGCAGATCCGCGCCGTCGACCTTCGCCGCGAGCAGATCCCGAAGGGCCGCTGGCTCTCGCCGACGCTGACCTTCGCGGTCGAGGATACGCTCGGACGCGGCGAGCAGGCGCTCCTCTTCCTCAACCGCCGCGGCTACGCGCCCCTCACCCTCTGCCGGTCCTGCGCCCACCGCTACGAATGCCCGAACTGCGCGGCCTGGCTCGTGGAGCACCGCTTCCGCCGCGCCCTCGTCTGCCATCATTGCGGCCACGTGGAGCGCATCCCGCAGGCCTGCATCGAATGCGGTACGGTGGATTCGCTCGTCGCCTGCGGGCCCGGGGTCGAGCGCATCGCCGAGGAGGTGGCCGAGACCTTCCCGGACAAGCGCACCATCGTGCTTTCGAGCGACTTTCCCGGGGGCACCGAGCGCCTGCGCGAGCAGCTCGCCGCCATCGCGGCCGGCGAGGTCGACCTCGTGGTCGGGACCCAGCTCGTCGCCAAGGGCCACAATTTCCCGAAGCTCACCCTCGTGGGCGTCCTCGACGCCGATATCGGGCTCACCTCCGGCGATCCCCGGGCGGCCGAGCGCACCTTCCAGATGCTCCAGCAGGTGACCGGCCGGGCCGGGCGCGGGGAGCGGCCGGGCCGGGCCCTCGTCCAGACCTGGCAGCCCGACCACCCGGTGATCGCGGCCCTGGTCTCCGGCGATGCGGATCGGTTCTACGACGAGGAGACGCGGGTGCGCGAGATGGCGGGCCTGCCCCCCTTCGGGCGTCTGGCCGCCATCGTGGTCTCGGCCAACGAGCGCGAGGGGGCCGAGGCGCATGCGCGGGCCATGGCCCAGGCCGCCGACCCGCCCCCGGGCGTCACCGTGCTGGGCCCGGCGGAAGCGCCGCTCGCCCTCATCCGCGGCCGCTACCGTTACCGGCTCCTCGTCAAGACCGAGCGCGAGGTCGACCTCCAGGCCTACCTGCGGGCTTGGCTGGCCCGCGGCCCCAAGGTGCGCGGCAACGTCAAGGTTTCGATCGACGTGGACCCGCAGAGCTTCCTCTAGGCCGGCCGCATCGGCGGGCGCCTGGCTGGGCTGGCTCGGCGAGGTGACGTCGCTGGAATCAACAGCCTCAGAGTGATATCGATGCCTTTCGATAAATCTCTGGTAGACGGATGCGAGAGTCGGAGCGGGAGCAGACGAAACTCCTCGCAAATGCCCTGAACACGGCCGCGACCTCGTGCTTCACGGTGGGCATTGCGACGCCCGTGGCGGGCTATCTCTACAACGTCGGCAACCTGAGGACGCTGATCGATCCCTGGACGTTGGCCCTGGGAGCGACGGCTTGGTTCCTCGGGGCCGCCGGCCTACATTTGGGAGCAAGGCGCGTCTTGAAGGGTCTCGACCGATGAATTCGTCCTGGCTGCTCGCCTTCGTGGTGACCCCGGCGGCTGCCGTTGCGCTGGGTTGGATGGCCGTCCTGCTCCACGAGCGCTCGCTGAAGCGGAGCCGCCAGGGCCCGGGCGAGTAGCAGAACTCCAGATTCCGCCGAGGGCATTTCCTGGCCGCCCCTCGCCTTGCACGCCCCCGGAACCCATGCTAGTGCACCCGCGCTTCCCAGCGGGAACCTCGATCCCGCGTGAGTGCCCCATCCCAGACTTGACGGGTTCCGCCGCCGGCTGCCGGTGTTGCATGCGAGAGCCCGTGAGACGAGAGAGACGTTCGTGGCTCAAAGCGGATCGCAAGAAGGACCCCTCCTGTCGGGCGTGGCGGCGCGCTATGCCGCCGCCCTGTTCGATCTGGCCCGGGAGCAGAACGCCGTCGATGCGGTGGCCCGCGACCTGGATCAATTCGACGCGATGGTGCGGGAGAGCGCCGACCTGGTGCGGCTCCTGCGCAACCCGGTCTTCACGGCCGAGGAGCAGGCCCGCGCCATCGACGCGATCCTGACCCGCGCCGGCATCGCCGGCCTCACGGGCAACTTCATCCGCCTCGTGGCCTCGAACCGGCGCCTTTTCGCCCTTCAGGACATGATCCGCGCCTACCGGGACCTCGTGGCCGACGCCAAGGGCATCGTCCGGGCCCAGGTCACGCTCGCCGAGCCCGCCTCCGAGCGGGTCATGACCGAGATCACCGCTGCGCTGCGCGAGGCCGCCCAGGCCGAGGTCGCGGTCAGCGTGAAGATCGATCCGAGCCTCATCGGCGGCCTCGTGGTCAAGATGGGCTCCCGCATGGTGGACGCCTCCGTCCGCACCAAACTGAACTCCATTCGCCTGGCCATGAAGGAAGCCCGGTAACGGGCCCCGATCAGAGCCGCACCGTTTCAACGCACGTCTAAAAGAGGTCCACAATGGACATTCGCGCCGCCGAAATCTCCGCGATCCTCAAGGAGCAGATCAAGAACTTCGGCACCGAGGCCGAAGTCACCGAGGTCGGCCAGGTTCTGTCCGTCGGCGACGGCATCGCCCGCTGCTACGGCCTCGACAATGTCCAGGCCGGCGAGATGGTCCAGTTCGAGTCCGGCGTGCAGGGCATGGCCCTCAACCTCGAGACCGACAACGTCGGCGTCGTGATCTTCGGCTCCGACCGCGAGATCGCCGAAGGCCAGACCGTGAAGCGCACCGGCGCCATCGTGGACGTGCCCGTCGGCAAGGGCCTGCTCGGCCGCGTCGTCGACGCGCTCGGCAATCCCATCGACGGCAAGGGCCCGATCGTCTCGACCGAGCGCCGCCGCGTCGACGTGAAGGCGCCGGGCATCATCCCGCGCAAGTCCGTGCACGAGCCCATGGCCACCGGCCTCAAGGCGATCGACGCCCTGATCCCGATCGGCCGCGGCCAGCGCGAGCTCATCATCGGCGACCGCCAGACCGGCAAGACCGCCGTGGTGCTCGACGCCATCCTCAACCAGAAGCCCCTCAACCAGGGCACGGACGAGAGCCAGAAGCTCTACTGCGTCTACGTGGCGGTCGGCCAGAAGCGCTCCACCGTGGCCCAGCTCGTGAAGGTCCTGGAGGAGAACGGCGCCCTCGAGTACTCGATCATCGTCGCGGCCACCGCCTCCGACCCGGCCCCGATGCAGTTCCTGGCGCCGTTCTCGGGCTGCGCCATGGGCGAGTTCTTCCGCGACAACGCGATGCACGCGGTCATCATCTACGACGACCTGTCCAAGCAGGCCGTCGCCTACCGCCAGATGTCGCTGCTGCTGCGCCGCCCGCCGGGCCGCGAGGCCTATCCCGGCGACGTGTTCTACCTGCACTCCCGCCTGCTGGAGCGCGCCGCGAAGCTCAACGACAGCCAGGGCGCGGGCTCGCTCACCGCTCTGCCGGTCATCGAGACCCAGGCCAACGACGTGTCGGCCTACATCCCGACCAACGTGATCTCGATCACCGACGGCCAGATCTTCCTCGAGACCGACCTGTTCTACCAGGGCATCCGCCCGGCCGTGAACGTCGGCCTCTCGGTCTCCCGCGTGGGATCCGCGGCCCAGACCAAGGCGATGAAGAAGGTCGCGGGCAAGATCAAGGGCGAACTCGCCCAGTACCGCGAGATGGCGGCCTTCGCGCAGTTCGGCTCGGACCTCGACGCCACGACGCAGCGCCTGCTCAACCGCGGCTCGCGCCTGACCGAGCTCCTGAAGCAGCCGCAGTTCTCGCCCCTCAAGATGGAGGAGCAGGTCGCGGTGATCTATGCCGGCGTGAACGGCTACCTCGATCCGCTCCCGCTCAACCGGGTGCGCGCCTTCGAGGACGGCCTGCTCTCGCTCCTGCGCGGGCGCCACAACGAGATCCTGGAGTCGATCCGCGCCTCCAAGGACCTCTCCGCCGACACCGAGGCCAAGCTGAAGGACGTGGTCGCGACCTTCGCGAAGTCGTTCTCGTAACGCCCTAGACCGGAAGGGCCGGGGCCGGCCGATGCCGGCCCTGCAAGGCCCTCACGCCCATCGTCCGAGAGGTAGGACCGCTCGATGCCGAGCTTAAAGGATCTGCGCAACCGCATCGCCTCCGTGAAGGCGACGCAGAAGATCACCAAGGCCATGCAGATGGTCGCGGCGGCGAAGCTCCGCCGCGCCCAGACCGCCGCCGAGGCCGCGCGGCCCTATGCGGAGCGCATGGCGACCGTGCTCGGCAACCTGGCCTCCGGCGTCATCATGGGCCCGGAGACGCCGCGCCTGCTGTCCGGCACCGGCGCCGACCGGACCCACCTCCTCGTGGTCTGCACCGCCGAGCGCGGCCTGTGCGGCGCCTTCAACTCCTCGATCGCGCGCCTCGCCCGCGATCACGCCAACCGCCTGCTCAGCGAGGGCAAGACCGTCAAGATCATCTGCGTCGGCAAGAAGGGTTACGACATCCTGCGCCGCCAGTTCGGCCAGCACATCATCGATTTCGTCGACCTGCGCGCGGCCCGGACGCTGGGCTTCGAGCATGCGGACGGCATCGCCCGCAACGTGATCGCCCGCTTCGAGGCCGGCGAGTTCGACGTCGCGACCCTGTTCTATTCCCGCTTCCGCTCGGTGATCGCCCAGATCCCGACCGCGCAGCGCCTGATCCCGGCCGACATCGCGACCGGCGGCGGCTCCACGACGGGCGCGGTCTACGACTACGAGCCCGACGAGGGCGAGATCCTGGCGACGCTCCTGCCCCGCAACGTCACGGTGCAGATCTTCCGGGCGCTGCTCGAGAACGCCGCGTCCGAGCAGGGCGCCCGCATGAGCGCCATGGACAGCGCCACCCGCAACGCGGGCGAGATGATCAAGAAGCAGACGATGACCTACAACCGGTCGCGCCAGGCGATGATCACCAAGGAACTCATCGAAATCATCTCGGGCGCCGAGGCTCTCTAGGCCGCCGGCCCCGACTCCATACCGCACGAAACGACATTCGGGCGCGCGAGCGCCCTGACCGCAAGAAGGGATCACCCCATGGCCAACACCGCCGCCACCGCCGCCCCGACGGGCCGCATCACCCAGGTCATCGGCGCCGTCGTCGACGTGCAGTTCGACGGCCACCTGCCCGAGATCCTGAACGCCCTCGAGACCACGAACCAGGGCAACCGCCTCGTGCTCGAAGTGGCGCAGCAGCTCGGCGAGTCGACCGTACGCTGCATCTCCATGGACACCTCCGAGGGGCTCGTGCGCGGCCAGCCGGTGCGCGACACCGGCGCTCCGATCGCGGTGCCGGTCGGCGCCGGCACGCTCGGGCGCATCATGAACGTCATCGGCGAGCCCGTGGACGAGGCCGGCCCGGTCCCGGCCGAGGCCATGCGCCCGATCCACCAGCCGGCGCCGTCTTACGCCGAGCAGTCCACCGAGGCCCAGATCCTCGTCACCGGCATCAAGGTCGTCGACCTCCTCGCGCCCTACGCCCGCGGCGGCAAGATCGGCCTGTTCGGCGGCGCCGGCGTCGGCAAGACCGTGCTGATCATGGAGCTCATCAACAACGTCGCCAAGGCGCACGGCGGCTATTCTGTGTTCGCCGGCGTCGGCGAGCGCACGCGCGAGGGCAACGACCTCTACCACGAGATGATCGAGTCCGGCGTGAACAAGCACGGCGGCGGCGAGGGCTCCAAGTGCGCGCTCGTCTACGGCCAGATGAACGAGCCCCCGGGCGCCCGCGCCCGCGTCGCGCTCACGGGTCTCACCGTCGCCGAGCACTTCCGCGACCAGGGCCAGGACGTGCTGTTCTTCGTCGACAACATCTTCCGCTTCACGCAGGCGGGCTCCGAGGTGTCGGCGCTCCTCGGCCGCATCCCCTCGGCGGTGGGCTACCAGCCGACGCTCGCCACCGACATGGGCAACCTGCAGGAGCGCATCACCACCACGACCAAGGGCTCGATCACCTCGGTGCAGGCCATCTACGTGCCCGCCGACGACCTGACCGACCCGGCCCCGGCCACCTCCTTCGCCCACCTCGACGCCACGACCGTGCTGTCGCGCTCGATCGCCGAGAAGGGCATCTACCCGGCCGTGGACCCGCTCGACTCGACCTCGCGCATGCTCTCGGCCGCCATCGTGGGCGAGGAGCACTACGCGGTCGCCCGCCGCGTGCAGCAGATCCTGCAGCGCTACAAGGCGCTCCAGGACATCATCGCGATTCTCGGCATGGACGAGCTCTCCGAGGAGGACAAGCTGAGCGTCGCGCGCGCCCGCAAGATCGAGCGCTTCCTCAGCCAGCCCTTCTTCGTCGCCGAGGTCTTCACGGGCTCGCCCGGCAAGCTCGTCGCGCTCGAGGACACCATCAAGGGCTTCAAGGGCCTGGTCGACGGCCAGTACGATCACCTCCCCGAGGCCGCCTTCTACATGGTCGGCACCATCGAGGAGGCGATCGAGAAGGCCCAGCGCCTGGCCGCCGAAGCGGCGTAAGTCATCAGCCCTCCCCCTTGCGGGGAGGGTGGACGGCGTGAGCCGGCCGGGTGGGGGTCGTGGTTCAGGAGGCACCTGGGCGCCCCATCCTGGACCAACCCCCACACCCAGCCCCTCCCCGAAAGCGGGAGGGGATCGAGGCTGAGCCGATGCCCACCTTCACCTTCGAACTCGTCGCCCCCGAGCGCGTGATCTTCTCCGGCGACGTGGACGCCGTCGTGCTGCCCGCCACCGAGGGCGACATGACCGTGCTGCCCGGCCACGCCCCCATGATGACGGCGCTGAAGACCGGCTTCCTCATCATCACGGACCGGCCCGGCAACGGCCGGCGCGTGCTGGTGCGCGGCGGCTTCGCCGACGTGAACCAGAACGGCCTCACGGTTCTCGCCGAGCGGGCGCTGCCCGAGGAGGAGATCACCCAGGAGATCCTCGACCGGGAGATCCTGCAGGCCGAGATGGCCTACGATGCCACCGACGATTCCGCCGCCAAGCACGCGGCCGAATCCGCGGTCGCGCAATTGCGCGAGGCCAAGGCGGCCCTGAACTACTGATCGCGGCAGGCCGGCCTCGCGCCGGCCTTCTCATATCCGGACCAGTGAGCGAGCCCGCACCCCTCATCCTGACGCTGCTCATGGACGAGGCCTCGTTCGCGCGCCTCGACGGCGAGCGGCGGCAGCATTTCCCGCCCACGCGCAATTTCATTCCGGCCCACGTCACGCTCTTCCACCACCTGCCGGGCGCGCATCTCGACGCGGTCGCGGCGGAACTCGCCACCGTGAGCGAGGCCACCGCACCGTTCTCGGTCGCCGTGACGGGCCTGCGGCTGCTCGGCCGCGGCGTCGCCTACCGGCTTGATTCTCCGGTTCTCGCTCACCTGCGCGCCGGCCTTGCCGCGCGCTTCGCGGACTGGCTCACGCCCCAGGACGCCCAGCGCTTCCAGCCGCACGTGACGATCCAGAACAAGGCCGATCCCGCCCAGGCCCGCGCGCTCCTCGCCACGCTCGAGGCGTCGTTCCAACCCTGGAAGATCGGCGCCGAGGGGCTCCAGCTCTGGCACTACCGCGGCGGCCCCTGGGAGCCGGCCGGCACCTGGCGGCTCGGCGGCTGACCGGCCCTACCGGTGGCTCGAGATGAACTGCCGGAAGCGGTCGGATTTCGGCGCCCCGAACATCTCGGCCGGCGCGCCCTCCGCCTCGATCATGCCCTGGTGCAGGAACACGACCCGGCTCGACACGTCGCGGGCGAAGCTCATCTCGTGGGTGACGACCAGCATGGTGCGGCCCTCCTCGGCGAGCGCCCGCATCACGCGCAGCACCTCGCCGACGAGTTCCGGGTCGAGGGCCGAGGTCGGCTCGTCGAACAGCATCACGTCGGGCTGCATGGCGAGCGCCCGGGCGATCGCCGCGCGCTGCTGCTGGCCGCCGGAGAGATGCGCGGGGTAGTGGTCGCGCTTGTCGGCGATCCCGACCTTGGCGAGCAGCCCTTCCGCCTCCGCGATGCATTCCGCCTTCGGCCGGCGCTGCACGTGCACGGGCGCTTCGATGACGTTCTCCAGCACCGTCATGTGGGACCAGAGGTTGAAGCTCTGGAACACCATGGCGACGCGGGAGCGGATGCGGTCGACCTGACGCCGGTCCGCGGGCTCCATGCGCCCGCCGCGGCCTCGTCGGAGCCCGATGGCCTCGCCGCCGATGCGGATCTCGCCGGAATCCGGCACCTCCAGCATGTTGATGCAGCGGAGCATGGTGGACTTGCCGGAGCCGGAGGCGCCGAGGATCGAGATCACGTCGCCGGTGCGGGCCTGGAGCGAGACCCCTTTGAGGACCTCGAGCGAGCCGAAGCTCTTGCGGAGCTCGCGGACCGAGACCGCGGGAGCGTCGGCCATGGCGGCGGACCCGCCGGTGGGGAGGGGAGGGGCGGACGTCACGGGAGGGCTCCGGTCAGACATGCGCCGCCGCGGCGGGCGGGGACGAGATCACGGGCGCGGCGCGCAGGTGCGGCGAGAGCCACCATTCGAGCGCGGCGATGATCCGGGTGACGAGGAAGTTGAGGACGAGGTAGATCGCGCCCGCCACGATGAAGATCTCGACGGCCCGGAAGGTCTGGGAGATCAGCTTGTGGGCGATCCCGGTGACCTCCATCATGGTCACGATCGAGGCGAGCGAAGTCGCCTTGACCATCAGGATGATCTCGTTGCCGTAGGCCGGCAGCGCCTGGCGGACCGCGATCGGGAACACGATGCGGCGGAAGAGCAGGAAGCCCGACATCCCGCAGGCCCGCGCCGCCTCGACCTGGTTGTAGGGCACCGCCTGCAGCCCGCCGCGGATGATCTCGCTCGCATAGGCCGCGGTGTTCAAGGTGAGCGCCAGGAGCGCGCACCAGTAGGGCTCGCGGAAGAAGGTCCACAGCCCCCACGCCTGGAGCGTCGGCCGGAACTGCCCGAGGCCGTAATAGATCAGGAAGATCTGCACCAGCAGCGGCGTGCCGCGGAAGACGAAGATGTATCCGCGGGCGAACCAGTCCAGCGGGGGAAAGCCCGACATGCGCATGAGCGCGAGCGCGAGCGCCAGGACGGCGCCGAGCGCCACCGAGGAGAAGGCGAGGTTGAGGGTGAGCGGGATTCCGGCGAGCAGCGCCAGGAAGGTCTCCCCCATGAAGGCGAGATCCATCAGGCGGTCCTCGGGGCTTCCGCCGCACCTGCGGCGGGCATGAGGGCGGGGTCCATCGGCCGGCCCTCCGGGTCCGCGCAAGCGAGAACGGGCTTCCTCATGCGGGCCTCCTCACGCCGCGCATGGAATAGGTCTCGGCGCGCTGGAACAGGATCGTGGAGACCCAGGTGATCAGGAGATAGAGCAGCGCCGCCGTGAGGTAGAAATCGAACGGGCGGCGGGTCGAGCCGGCCGCGATGTTGGACTGGCGCAGGAGCTCGACGAGGCCTGTGACCGAGATCAGCGCCGATTCCTTGAGCACGAGCTGCCAGACGTTGCCGAGTCCGGGAATGGCGTAGCGCAGCACCTGGGGCGCGAGGATGCGGCGGAACATCAGCCAGCGGTGCATGCCGACCGACTTCGCGGCCTCGATCTCGCCGCGGCTGACCGTTTGGTAGGCGCCGCGGTAGACCTCGGCCTGGTAGGCGCCCGACACGACGCCGATCGCGATCGCGCCGGTCGCGAAGGCCGGCAGCCCGATGAAGCCGTCGTAGCCGAACAGGCCGCCGATCTTGCCCAGCACCGCGCTGCCGCCGAAATAGAACAGGTAGATCACGAGCAGGTCGGGAATGCCGCGCAGCACGGTGGTGTAGCCGTCGGCCAACCCCCGCAGCACGACGCCGCCCGCCACCTTGGCCCAGGCGATCAGGCTGCCGATGACCGCGCCCGCCAGGAAGCCGCAGAACGCCACCGCCAGCGTCATCCCAGCGGCGCGCAGGAGCGTGAAGCCCCAGCCGTTGGGGCCGAAACCGACGAGGTCGAAGTAGCTCAACTGCTGCAAGGGGCTCTCTTCAACTCCCTCTCCCCGTTTACGGGGAGAGGGCTGGGGCTATCTCCCTCTCCCCGCACGCGGGGAGAGGGTTGGGGTGAGGGGCCGGTCGGTGAAGCTCGAAATCTCCGAAAGCTGCATCACGTGAAGGACGGTTTCCAACACACCTTCGAGGTTCTCATACACCTCGGCATTCGTGAACCGCACCACCCGGAAGCCGTGCTGTTCGAGAAAAGCCGTCCGCCTCGCGTCGGAGGCGATTTCCTCATCCGTCGAGTGCGTCGCGCCATCAATCTCGATGACGAGGCGCCGGCCTCGGCAGAGGAAGTCCACGAAATAGCAGCCGACCGGCTCCTGGCGGACAAACTTGAGGCCCGCGAGACGGCGGTTTCGGAGCTTCGACCAGAGCTTCCTCTCCGCGTCCGTCTGATCCCGGCGCAGGTCGCGCGAGCGTCGCGTTTCAGGGATGCGGAGGCCGCGCATGGTGGGCCTATCGATCGGCGTCGAGATCCACCGACCGGCCCCTCACCCCAGCCCTCTCCCCGCAGGCGGGGAGAGGGAGAAGGAAGCGGGGAGCGGCTAGCTTACGATTGCGGCGTGGCGTCGATCTTGAACCACTTCTGGGAGAGCGTCTTCAGCGTCCCGTCGGCGATCACCGCCTTGATGGCGTCGTCGAGAAGCGTCTTCAGCTCCGCATCCGCCTTGCGCATGCCGACCGCGACGCCGCGGCCGAGCACGTCGCCGCGCATGCCGGTGCCGGCGATCACCATGTCCTTGAACTCGGGCTTCTCCTTGGTGGCCGCGAGCGCGCCGTGGCCCGCGAAGATCGCGTCGAGGCGGCCGGCCGAGAGGTCGAGGTCGTGCTGCTCGGTGGTCTTGTACTCGCGGATCGTGATCGTGTCCTTGAGGTACTTCTCCAGGAACTGCGAGTTCACGGTCGAGGTCTGCACGCCCACCGTCTTGCCCTTCAGGAGCGGCTTCCAGGCCTCGATCGCCTTCTTGGCGCCCTCCGGGTCCGCCTCGAAGCTCACCGTATTGCCCGTGCCCGGGAGCTTCGCCAGCGGCGAATCCTTCATGACGCCCCAGCCGTGCGGGGTCGCGGCGTAGGGCCGGGTGAAGTTGATGACCTCGAGCCGTTTGTCGGTGATGTTCATGCCGGCCATGATGGCGTCGTACTTGCCGGCCTGGAGGGCGGGGATGATGCCGTCCCAGTCCTGGGCCACGATCTCGCACTTCACCTTGGCGCGGGCGCAGATCTCGTTGGCGAGCTCGATCTCGAAGCCGTCGAGCTTGCCGTTCGGGCCCGTGAAGTTCCAGGGCGCGTAGGCGCCCTCGGTGGCGATCTTCACGGTCTCCCACTTCTTGCCCTGCGCGGCGGCCCCGCCGACCGCGAGGCCCGCGCCGATCACGGCGAGCGTGATGGTCTTGAAGATTGACATGCCTGTTCCCCTGTTGTCCGGCGGCTCGTCGGGCCGCTTTCAGCCTGGGAGACACCGCCCGGCGGGCGCCTCTCCCGATCGGCGAAGCCAACCGGAAAGGCCGCCCCAGCGCAAGCCCCGGCGCACCTGAATCTGCGGCGCCCGCCGCCGAAACCGGGCGCTCAACGAAAAAGGCGCGGCCGGAGCCGCGCCTTTCGGTGCAAGGGGAGAAGGACCGATCCCCGCCCGGGATCGGGTCGAGGGCGTCAGGTCGCCGCGAAGCCCACCCTCCGGGGTCAGCTCCGGGGCGTCAGGTCGCCCTTGAACCACTTCTCGGACAGGCGCTTCACGGTCCCGTCGGCGATCGCGGCCGTGATGGCGTCGTCGAACGCCTTCTTGAGCTCGGTGTCGTCCTTGCGCAGCCCCACCCCGACGCCGCGGCCGAGCACGCCGCCCGTGAAGCCCGGGCCGACGAGCGCGAAGTCCTTGAACTCCGGCTTGTCGAGGGTGCCGCGCAGGGTCGCGGAATCCGCCAGCACGCCGTCGATGCGCCCGGCCGCGAGGTCGAGGTCGTGGGCCTCGGTGCTCTTGTACTCGCGCACCTCGATCGTGCCCTTGAAGTACTTCTCGGCGAAGTTCGCGTGGGTGGTGGAGCCCTGCACCCCGATCGTCTTGCCCTTGAGGAGCGCCTTCATGCCCTCGATCGCCTTCAGGGCGTCGGCCTCCTGCGTGTTGAGGCTGATGCGCTGGCCGGTGCCCGGCATCTTGGCGAGGTCCGAGGTCTTCGGGACCAGGAGGCCGTTCGGGTCGTTGGCGTAGGCGTTCGAGAAGCTGATGACCTTCTGGCGCTCGTCGGTGATCGACATGCCGGCCATGATGGCGTCGTACTTCCTGGCCTGGAGCGACGGGATGATGCCGTCCCAGTCCTGGGCCACGATCTCGCACGTGGCCTTCATGCGGCCGCACAGCTCGTTGGCGAGGTCGATCTCGAAGCCTTCGAGCTTGCCGCCCGGGGCCGTCATGTTCCAGGGCGCATAGGCGCCCTCCGTGGCGATCTTGATCGTCTTCTGCTGGGCGGAGGCCCCGGAGAAGGCGAGGGCGGAGCCCAGGATGGCGAGGCTCACGGCTTTGAAGAACGTCATGGCGATTCCTTGGCTGTGCGCGGCCCGGGGGACGGGGCCGGCGGTCGTCCGATGCCGGGGCGGCTTCCCGCCGCCCCGGGGAAGCGCCCAATAACGCGGAAAACGCCCACGCTGACAAGCCCGGCCGCGCTTCGGGCGGGCCGGCGGGGACGGCGGCCGCGCGGCCGGGTCCGGCGGCGCGCCGGGCGGGCCGGACGCCGGAAAGGCCCGCGCCGACAGGCCCCGCCGTGCGCCGAACGGCGCAGTTGCGGCGCGCCCGGGCCCTGATAGGCTCCTCGCGACCGGCAACGACGGCCTCCGCCGTCAACCGACCGCTAACCATCGCAGCCCATCCTGCCGCTCCCGCGGACGCCCCTCCTCGCTCCATGACCCACCCGCCGCCTCTCCTGCCCGAGGCCCGGCCGCCCCGGCGCCGGATCCTGCAGGATTTCGGCCGCTACGCCGGCGGGTGGTGGCGGGGACCGACCGCGCCGAAGGCCTGGGCCCTCACGGCGGCGCTCGGCGGGGTGCTCGCCCTCAACATCGGCGCCAACCTCGCGGTCAACCGCTGGAACCGCCTGTTCTTCGACGCGCTGGAGCAGCGCGACCGCGGCACCCTGGTGCTCGCGGTCTTCGCCTTCCTCGGGCTCGTGGTGTTCGTGGCCGGGATCGGCGTGGTCATCGTGATGTCGCGCGAGACCCTCCAGGTGCGCTGGCGCGAGTGGCTCGTCGGCCGCCTCATCGACGGCTGGACTGCGCAGAAGCGCTTCTACCGCTTAGGCCTCGCCCGCACCGAGCCCGCGAACCCGGAATACCGCATCGCCGACGACAGCCGCATGGCGACCGAGCCTGTGGTGGATTTCGCGATCGGGCTCTTCCACGCCCTGCTCACCGCCTTCGCGTTCGTCGGCATCCTCTGGGCGGTCGGCGGCGCGCTCACCGTCGAATGGGGCGGCGCGAGCGTCACGATCCCGGCCTACATGATGCTCGCCGCGCTCCTCTACGGCGTCGTGGCCTCGCTGCTGACCGTGCGTGTCGGCCGGCCGCTGATCCCGGGCGTCGCGGCCAAGAACGAGGCCGAGGCGAAGCTGCGCTTCGAGCTCACGCGCCTGCGCGAGAACGCCGAGAGCGTCGCCCTCGTGGGCGGCGAGCGCGACGAGCGCGCGCTCCTGTCCTCCACCTACGCCAACCTCGTGGGCCGCTGGCTGCACGTGGTCGGGCTCCACGCCCGGCTGACCTGGATCACCAATGCGAGCGGCGCCATGGTGCCCGTGGTGCCGCTGCTTCTCGCGACGCCGAAATACCTCTCCGGCGAGCTCTCGCTCGGCGCCGTGACGCAGCTCGCGGCGGCGTTCGTCCAGGTCCAGATGGCCTTCGCCTGGCTCGTCGACAACTACAAGGCCGTGGCGGGCTGGCACGCCTCCGCGGAGCGCGTCATGGCCGTGGTCGACGCCATGGACGACCTCGACGCCGGCCTGCCCGCGGACGGGATCCGCTTCGCGGACACCGCGGGCGGCATCACCCTCTCCCGCCTCACGGTCACGGAGCGCACGGGCCGGGTCCTGATCGACGGGGCGGATCTCGCGATCCGGCCCGGCGAGAAGGTGCTGATCACGGGCGAATCCGGCATCGGCAAATCGACCCTGGTGCGCGCGGTCGCGGGCCTCTGGCCCTGGGGCCGGGGCGAGGTCGGCGTGCCGGCGGGCGAGCGCATCACCTTCGTGCCGCAGCGGCCCTACCTGCCGCTCGGACCCCTGCGCCAGGTGCTGCTCTACCCCGCGACCGATCTCGGCATCCCGGACGATGCCGTCGCCGCGATGCTGCGCGAATGCGGCCTGCCGCAGCTCGCCGAACGGCTCGACGCCATCGAGCGCTGGGACCAGACCCTGTCCTCGGGCGAGCGCCAGCGGCTCGCTTTCGTGCGCCTGTTCCTGCAGCGGCCCAGGGCCGTGATCATGGACGAGGCGACCTCGGCGCTCGACGAGATCGGCCAGGGCCGGCTCATGCTGCTCCTGCGGGCGCACCTGCCCGACACCACCCTGATCTCGATCGGCCACCGGCCCGGCCTCGAGCCCTTCCACGACCGCCGTCTCGGGCTCGTGCGCGGGGACGACGGGGCGCGGCTCGTGGAGATCGCCGCCTCGAGGCCCGCGCGGCCGAAATCCCGCATGCGGAAAGCGCCGGCGCTTCGGGCCACGTCATAAATCGATCGGAACCCGGAAAGCGCCCGCCTTGCGGGCCACCCCATAACGCCATCGGAGAAACGCCATGACCGCCAAAGCCCGCGCCGCCGCACCGGCCAAGCCCGCGCAGCCCGCCCTGCATTACTGGGATGCCTATTGGGACCTGCGGGTCAAGGAATGCCCCTGCGACGTGCATTTCATGGCCTGGCTCGACGCCAACCGGATCACGGATTCCACGATCTACCATTTCGGCACCGGCGGGCATCACCATGTCGGCATCGAATGCGCCCATCCGGACCGCCGCAACGCGGTGCTCGGCATCACGGCGGCGCCGCAGGAATACGAGACCTACGTCAAGCTCGCGATCGAGCGGCCGGACGTGCTGCGCCACTACAACGCCGTGTTCGGGGACATCTACCTCCTGAACCCCCGGCTCCTGCCGGACTTCGACGTCGTGACCCTGTTCCACCTCTGCGAGTTCCGCGGCGAGAAGAACGACGCCTACGGGGCGCTCACCGACCTCGAGGTCGCGAACCTTCTCACCGACAGGACGCGCCCCGGCGGCCACATCCTGTTCTACACCGGCTCCTTCGCCTTCGACCGCGCCGACCACAGCGCCAAGGATGTGGTCGCGGAATGGGAGCGGGGCCGCGACGTGGAGCGGGTCGGGATGTTCGAGACGCTGCTGGTGTACCGGAAGCGGGGGTGAGGGACGTCCTTCCCTCTCCCCTTGAGGGAGAGGGTGGCCCCGGCGTCAGCGGGGGTCAGGAGAGAGGTGGGCCACCCTCATTGTCTGCAGAAGAGATCGCTTCGCGAGCGTCGCTGCCGCGACGCACCCCCTCTCCCGACCTCGCTTCGCGAGGCCACCCTCCCCCTCAAGGGGGGAGGGGTACCCTGCCTCACGTCTGCGCGACCTCGCTCATCGCGATCACCCGCGGGGTGTCGTCGGCGCCGGCCATGAACTGGGCCTTGGCGAGCTCGGCGAAGCGGCCGCCCTTGGCGACGAGGTCGTCGAAGGTGCCGGTCTCGACGATACGGCCGGAATCGAACACCAGGATGCGGTCGGCGTTGCGGATGGTGGCGAGGCGGTGGGCGATCACGAATGTGGTGCGCCCGCGCATGACCTCGTCGAGCGCGGCCTGGAGCTTGCGCTCCGTCGCGGCGTCGAGCGCGGACGTCGCCTCGTCGAGGACGAGGATCGGCGGGTTCTTCAGCAGCGCGCGGGCGATCGACAGGCGCTGGCGCTCGCCGCCCGAGAGCGAGCGGCCGCGCTCGCCGATCGTCGTGTCGAGGCCCTCGTCCTGGCGGCGGATGAACTCCGCGGCCTGGGCGCGCTCCAGCGCCTGGATCATCTCCTCGTCGGTGGCGTCGTGGCGCCCGACCTGGAGGTTCTCGCGGATCGAGCGGGCGAACAGCATCGGCTCCTGGAACACCACGCCGATGTTGCGCCGGAGCGACGACAGCGTGAGGTCGCGGATGTCCTCGCCGTCGATGCGGATCACGCCCGATTGCGGGTCGAAGGCGCGGTGCAGCAGCGCCAGCGTGGTCGACTTGCCCGAGCCCGTCGCGCCGACGAGCGCGACCGTCTCGCCGGGCTGGACGGTCAGGCTCACGTCGGCCACCGCGGGACGCTTGCCGTCGTAGGAGAAGCTCACGTCCTCGAAGGCGACCGCGCCGGCGAAGCGCTCGATGTTCTTGGCGTTCGGCCGGTCGTGCACGGCCGGCGTCGTGTCGAGGATCTCGAAGAACTCCCGCATCTTCGGGGCCTGCAGGAAGAGCTGGTTGATGAACCCGACCGCCTGCTGGAGCCGCCCGATCAGCATGGTGGCGAGGCTCATGAAGGTCACGATCTCGCCGACCGAGGCGACGCCGCGGAGGTGCAGCCAGGTGCCGACGAGGAAGATCGCCGTGACGGTCAGGGTCGCCGAGGCCTGGGTCGCCACGGAGGCGAGCGCCCACCAGGACAGGACCGGGTTCTGGGCCTGGAGGAGCTGGTGGATGATGTTGCGAAGAGCGCTGGTCTCGGCCTCGATGCGGGTGAAGGACTGGATCACCGGCACGTTGCCGAGCGCGTCGGAGGCGTGCTCGGCGAGGTTGCTGTGGTAGGCCTCGACGGAGCCCTGCAGCACCTCGGTCTTGCGCATCACGATGCCGGTCAGCACCGCGAAGACCAGCACGAGCACGAGGAGCAGGAGCCCGAGGCGCCAGTTGAGGAAGAGGGTCAGCGGCAGGAGCACGCCGAGCGCGATCAGCGAGGCGAGGTGCTCGCGGAAGAAGCCGAGCCAGAGCCAGGCCATCCCGTTCGAGCCCTCGAGCATCACCTTGAGGACCCGGCCCGAATGGGTCGCGGTGTGGAAGGCGAGCGGCAGCTCGAGCACATGCTCGAAATAGTTCGCCATCACGGCGAGCCGGCGCCGGTGCGAGAGCCGGTCGGCGTGGAGCGCGACCAGCACGCCGGCGCCGATGGTGAACACCCCGAACCCCACCCAGGCCACGATCAGCGGCGTCAGGGACCCGAAGGTCACGGGCGCCGCGCCGGCGGCCTGGCCGCGGGTCAGGACGTCGATGATGCGCCCGAACAGGATCGGCTCCGCGAAGGCCGCGATGGCGAGCGCGATGTTGGCGGCGGCGAGCACCGCGCCGACCCGCAGGTCCGAGCCGAGCTGGCTCAGGACGCGGGTGTAGAGACGGATCAGACCTGTCACCGCATCACCTCGCCAATCGCTCGCCGCGATGCCCCGTATCCATGGGGCGCGCCGGAGCCGCCGGCAAGCGCACGGCTCCGCTTGTCCACTAACGCGGAAAGCGGGCCCGGGCTCCACCGCGATCCCTTCCCGCGGAGGGAGGGTGCTCCGCAGAGGCGGGATGGACGTTCGATGCTGCTGAGTCTGGCGCGTTTCCCTCCCCCGCCGGCGGGGGGAGGGATGGTGCGGGTCGATCGTGCTTCACCGACCGGCCCCTCACCCCGACCCTCTCCCCGTGAACGGGGAGAGGGGGTTCGATGACGGGTCTCTCCCGCTGTCATCCCCGGCCGGAGCCCACCAAGGCGTAGGAGAGGGGATCCAGCACCCACTTTGTCATCCCCGGCCGGAGCACGAAGTGCGCAGGGGAAGGGATCCAGCACAGTGAAGTTGCCGCGAAGCGGCGCCTCATGAGCTGACGTATTGAGCTGCTTCGCAGCACGTCATTGTGCTGGATCCCCTTCCCCTCCGGCGGCTGACGCCGCTTCCGGCCGGGGATGACACCCCGGGTCTCCCTCCCCGGGGAGGGATCGGCCCGCCTTACTCCGCCGCCTTGAGGGGCGCCGGCGCGATCCCCCGCGACGCGTCCATGAGGTCCGCGATCCGGTGCGCGGCCGGGTCGGACTGGCCGCGCAGGCCGGCGACCACGCCGAGGTGGTCCGGCATCGCCTTGTGCTGGTTGAGCTTGTGCTGCCCGACGACCGAATCGAGCTTGATCACGATGCCGACGATCGCCTTCGACATGGCGGCGATGCGCTGCGGATCGACCTTGGCGGGGGTCCAGGGATCGTCGGAGAGGCCGGATTCGAACTGGGCCGAAAGCCGGTCGAGATGGGGGCCGAGTTCCTCGGGCTCCATCAGGCGGGCCACGCCCGCGGCATGGACGGCGAGGTAGGTCCAGGTCGGGACCTGGTTGGCGGAGGCGTACCACACCGGGGCGATGTAGGCGTCGGGGCCCGTGCAGGTGAGGAGCACGCGGGGATGGCGCGCGATCGCCGCGTGGATCGGGTTGGCGCGGGCCACGTGGAGCTCGATCGCGCCGCCGTCGGGCGAGACCACGAAGGGCACGTGCACGGCGACGGGCTCGGCCCCGTCGACGGCCACGAGGGTGCCGAAGCCGCGCTCGCGCAGGAGCGCAAGGGACTGGTCGAGGTCGGTCTTGAAGGCGGGATGAACGTACATGGCGGGTCTCCGGTGAGGCGACGGCCGCCGGAGATCCGGACCCTCGCGATCCGACCGCTCCGGCGGCCGGGATCGAGAGCGCGGGGTCTGATGATCAGGCGCGCAGCAGCGATCCGGCCCGGTGAGGGGCACGGGCTCGGCGGGCGAGGGCGCGGGTCGCGATCATGGGACCGGGCCGATACCCCTGAAACCGCCGGTTGTCAATGGTCAAGCTTTGTGCCCGGTCAGGATTTCGGCTTCTCCGCGCGGGCGCGCGCGCCCTCCTTCGCCCGCGGCGCGAGGATCGGGCGGGATCCGTCCTCGGGCGCGGCGCGCTTGCGGTGGTGCTCGATCGCCTGGGCGATGCCGGTGAGCGAATCCCCGACCCCGTCGAGCCCGTGCACCGTGATGCTGGCGGGCGGGGCCGGCTGGATGATTCCGGCGGCGCGCAGGTCGCGGTAGATCGCGAAATGGAGGTCGCTCGACACCCGCGCGGCCGCCTCGATGTCGTCCACGAAGCAGACAAGCTCGAATTCGAGGGCGGCATCCGTCACCTTCTTGAACAGCACGCGGGGGGCCGGCTCGCTCATCACCTCGCGGTGGGCCAGCGCGCCCTTGCGCAGGATCTCGGCGACCTGGTCGGGATCGGAGAAGCGCGGCACCGGGAGCGCCACGATGACCCGGCCCGTGCGGTCCTTGCGCACGCGGTTGCGCACCACGCCCGAGATCAGGTTCGAGTTGGGCACCAGGATCATGGAGCGGTCGAAGGTCTCGATCTCGGTGGCGCGCACGTTGATGTTGCGGACGTAGCCCTCGCCGTCGCCGACGACCACGAGGTCCCCGACCCGGATCGGCCGCTCCCAGAGCAGGATCAGGCCCGAGACGAAGTTGTTGACGATGGATTGCAGGCCGAAGCCGATGCCGACCGAGAGCGCGCCGGCCACGATGGCGATGCGGTCGAGGGAAAGGCCGAGATACGAGAACGCGATCATCGCGGCCACGATCACGCCCACGTAGCCGAAGGCGGTGCGGATCGAGTTGCGCAGGCCCGCATCGAGGTCGGTCGCGGGCAGGAAGGTGCTGTCGAGCCAGCGCTGCACCACGCGGGTCGCCCCGAAGCCGAGGGCGAAGAGGAGCCCCGCGATGATGATCGCCGAGAGCGAGATCGTGACGTCGCCGACCCGGAAGCCGAAGAAGGCGGCGCGCAAGGACGCCACCACGTCGGAGGATTCGACGCCCCAGGGCGCGAGCGCGAGCAGCACCGCGCTGACGATCAGCACCAGGCGCGCGACGCCGTTGGCGAGCACGCCGATCTGCTCCAGCGATCGCCGCCGCAGGCCCGTATTGGCCTGCAGCGTCGTGGCGATGCGGGTGTGGCCGCGCAGGGAGCCGCCGATGAACTCGTCGACGAGCACGATCGACAGGAGCAGGAGCGCGACGAGGACCGAGAGCCACACGACCTGGTCGATCAGGAAGGAGGCCAGCGCCACGTAGCCGGAGAGCACGCTCCCCGCGACTGCGATCACGAGGCCCCAGCCGAGGATGCGCACCGGCCCGCCGAACTCCGCCGCGGGCGCCACGTAGGGGCCGAGGCCTGCCTCGTCCTGGGCGGCGTGGGTGGCGAAGCGGCGCAGGAGGTCGGCGAGGATCACCGCGCAGGCGAGCGCGAACAGGCCGCGCATCGCGACCGAGATCGGCAGCGCGGCGGCGATCGCCTGGGTGAAGGCCTCGATCGCCTTGCCGGCCGCGATCACGCCGCCGAGCAGCACCACGAAGGTGACGAGCCGCTGCGCCGCCGCGTCGCTCACGGTCAGGAGCCGCCAGGATCCGTGCCCGGGTGCCAGGATCGCGTCCGCGACCGCATGGACGAAGGCCACGAAGGCGAGCCCGCGCAGCACGGCGGCGATCACCGGCTCGAGGCGCGGCGGCAGCAGGTCGACCGCGTCGAAGGCGGCCCAGACGAGCCAGCTCCCCGCCACCGCGGGCGCCGCCCCGAGGAGCAGGACCGCGAGCGCGGCGAGGAGCCGGCTGCGGCGCGGCGGCTCCTCGACCGAAGCCTCGCGGGCCACGAGGCGGGGCGCCACGTGGCGCCGGCCTCCATAGAGCGCGATGGCGGCGCCGAGCGCCAGGCCGAGGAGGAGGAGCGAGCCCAGGGTGGCGTTGCGCGCTGTGTGGTCGAAGGCGTCGCCGAGCGCGGTCCGCACCGCCTTGAACTCCAGCGGCAGCGCCTGCGCGACCGCGACCCAGAGCTCGGGGCTGACGATCCCGGAGCTCTGCTCGAACAGGGCGCGGGTGAAGCCGGACCGGCGCCGGTCGGTGATCTGGGTGCGGATCTGGTCGGTCTGGACGAGGAGCGTGCGGCCCAGGCGCTGGGTCTCGTCGAGCTCGGCCACGGCGGCCTCGCGGGCCGCGCGCTCGCGGGCGACGTCGGCGCTCTCCTCGGGCTGCCCCTCCTTGGGCTTGGGGCCGAGCTGCTCGAGGCGGGCGCGGCTGGCGTCGAGGCGGGGGGCGAGCTCGTCGACGAGGCCGCGGATGCCGTCGCCGATCGGGTCCACCTGCTGGCGCAGGCGCTGGAGCTCCGGGTCGGCGAGGTTGCGCTCCAGGGCACGCTCGGTCTGGTCGAGGTCGCGCTTGAAGCCCTCGAGCCGGGACCGCACGGCCTTCATGTCGGTGAGCGGCACGGCCGGGGCTGCGGCGGCCGGGGCCGGAGAGGGAGCCTGCGCGGCGGGGGCAGGGGAGGGCGCCTGGGCCCGGGCGGGCGCGCCTGCCGCGAGGCCGAGCGCCACGAGCGCGGCCGCGAGCAGCCGCCGTCCCAAAAGTCCCGCCATGGATACCCCCGCTCGCGTTCTTATGAGCGGGGTCCGTTATGCGGCATTTACGGCGAAAAGTCGCCGCCGGCGCGGAGGAAAGCCTGCCCGCACCAGCGGAAAAGGGCGGCCGGAGCCGCCCTCGGACGATGTCGCGGACGAGACCCGCGGGCCTGTCGGCGCCGATCGGCCCGCACCCGGCGCGGAGCGGACCGGCGGGCCTGTCACCGGCCGGTCGCTCCCGTGCCGGAGCAGGCCGGCGGACTTGTCGCCAGCCGGTCGCTCCCGTGCCGGAGCAGGCCGGCGGAGCCGTCAGGGCCGGCTCGGCGTTCCCGTCGCGGTGGGATTGGCGGGCACCGGGTAGGCCGGGTTCGCGGGCGAGATCCGGTCGGTCGGGTTGGCGTTCGACGAGCCGGAGGTCGATCCGGTCACCGCCGCGCGCGACGCGTCCTGGCTGGCGTGGTCGGGCGATTCGGACCCGGCCCAGAGCATGAAGCCGATGGTGGCGACGGCGCACAGGGCCATGGCTCCGATCAGGACCCACAGGACGGGCCGTCCCGAGGGGCCCTGGCGGGCGCGGTCGTCGGTGGTGAGGCGGGGCATGGGCTCTCTCATGGTGAAGGGCTCGACTGGGGGAGCAACGCGGGATCGCGAGCGGCGGTTCCTGCCAAGCCGGCGATCCGCGCCGGGCCATGGGCCGGGGGAGCCGTCGCAGGGCGAACAGGATGCGGCCCTTCCCGTGGGTTGCGCGAACAACGCCCCCGTTTCCGCTCCGTCACGCGACATCCTGCGCCAGTCCCGGGGGATCCAAGTCTGTGGTTTGCCGTTGTCCGGGGCGGACCGATTCCGCATAGGAGGGGTCGGAACCGGTGGTTCGTGAGACATCGTCCGGGCCGCGCCGGGACCGGCCGTCCGCTCCCGTCTCCCGAGCTTTGTCCCAAGCCTTGTTTTCAGCCTTGTCCCAAGTCTTGTTTTCGCCGCGTTGACCGCTTTAGGGGAGGCGCCGTTTCCCGGCCCCCGCGCACGCTCTTCCATCCGTTCGTTCCGCCGTCCCCGGGCCGGGACGTCGGCGCATCGCTCGAGATCATTCAAGGACGCACCATGCCCGACTCCCGCACGCTCGTGGGTGAGATCCAGGACACGCTCATGATCGGGGCCCGCATCGGCCTCGACGGTCCCTGGGAGTTCCTGCACGTGGCCGACGACCGCCTGTCGGGCCCGGCCGAGATCCGCCAGATCACGGTGCCGAGCCCCTGGCAGGCGCAGTTCGACGACCTGCGCATGCGCGCCGGAATCGGGATCTACCGGCGGGCGGTGGAGATCGACGAGGCCTGGCTCGGCGACACGGTGTGGATCCGCTTCGGCGCGGTCTTCCACAACACCAAGGTGTTCATCAACGGCGAGGTCGTGGGCACCAACGAGGGCGGGTTCCTGCCCTTCTCCTTCGACGTCACGAACCACCTCAAGCCCGGCCGCAACGAGATCAAGGTCCGGGTCGATTCGCCCACCGACAACCCGGCCGAGTTTCCCGATTCGCCCTTCGCCGAGATCCCGTTCGGCAAGCAGAGCTGGTACGGCCCGCTCTCGGGGATCTGGCAGCCGGTCTACCTGGAGCGCCGGGTCGCGGACCATCTCACCCGCCTGCGCCTGGTGCCGAACCGCGACACCGGCCGCGTGACGGCGGGCGCCTTCTTCGCGCGGCCGCTGACGGGCGCGAGCGAGATCCGAATCCAGGTGCGCGATCCCGCGGGCGAGGTCGTGCTCGAAACCACGCGCCAGACCCAGGTGGGCGTCACCTCGATGCCGTTCGAGTTCACGGTCGCGGACGTGCAGGACTGGTCGCCCGACCGGCCGAACCTCTATGCCGTACGGCTCGAACTCGTCCGCGACGGCGAGGTCCGGGACGCCATCGAGGACCGCTTCGGCTTCCGCACCATCGAGACGCGCGACGGCACGTTCTATCTCAACGGCGAGCCGCTCTACCTGCGCGCCGCGCTCGACCAGGACTACTACCCCGGCACGATCTGCACCGTGCCCTCGGTGGAGTTCCTCGAGGATCAGTTCCGCAAGGCCAAGGAGCTCGGGCTCAACTGCCTGCGCTGCCACATCAAGGCGGCCGATCCGCGCTACTACGAGGTCGCGGACCGGATGGGCATGCTGATCTGGACCGAGCTCCCCAACGGCGGCATGGCGACCGACCGCTCGCGCGGCCGCAAGGAGAAGCTCCTCAAGGGCATCGTCGACCGCGACGTCAACCACCCCTCCATCATCATCTGGACGATCATCAACGAGAACTGGGGCGTCGACCTCGTCAACGACCCCGACCACCGCGACTGGCTCAAGCGCACCTTCGCCTGGCTCAAGGCCTACGACCCGTTGCGCCTGGTGGTCGACAACTCGCCGCTCGCCCCGAGCTTCCACGTGGAATCCGACATCGCCGACTACCACTTCTACGCCGCGATCCCGGACCACCGCGACGAGTGGGACCAGTTCGTGGACGAATTGTCCTCGCGCGCCTCCTGGCTCTACTCGCCCCACGGCGACGCGGTCATCACCGGCCGCGAGCCGCTGATGTGCTCCGAGTTCGGCAACTGGGGCCTGCCCTATCCGAAGGACCTGCGCGACGCGAACGGCGAGGAGCCGTGGTGGTTCGAGACCGGGCACGATTGGGGCGAGGGCGTCATGTACGCCCACGGGGTCGAGAACCGCTTCTCGGACTGGAGCCTCGACCGGGTGTTCGGCGACCTGCGCCGCTTCGTGATCGCGGCGCAGTGGCAGCAGTTCCGGGCGCTGAAGTACCAGATCGAGGCGATGCGCCGGAAACCCCAGCTCTCCGGCTACGTGATCACCGAGCTGCACGACTGCCACTGGGAGTCGAACGGGCTCCTCGACATGCGCCGCAATCCGCGCGTGTTCCACGAGCTGTTCCCGATCGTCAACGCCGACACCGTGATCGTGCCGAAATGGGAGCGCGTCTCCTACTGGGCCGGCGAGACCGCGCGGCTCGAGGTGGCGGTCGCGCATGGGGCCGGCGCGGCGCTCGACGGGTGCCAGCTCGAGGTGTCGCTCGGCGACGCCCGGCAGCGCCTGTCCCTGCCGCGGATCGAGGCGCCCGCGGTGCTCGATCTCGGCGCAATCGATCTCCCGGTACCGGAGCTCGGCGAGCCGTCCCTGCGGCGGGTCCAGCTCGAGCTGCGCACCGCCGAGGGCAAGCTCGTGGCGCAGAACCACGTCGACCTCGCGATCCATCCCCGCCGGACCGCGCCCGCGCAGGCGCGCCAGCTCGTCTGGGCCGCGGACGAGGATCTCGGCGAGCGCTTCCGCGCGCTCGGCTACGCCTCCGCCCGCGCGCTCGAGGAGGCGACGCTCATCGTCTCGCGCCGGCACGACAAGGCGATCGCCGACCGGGTCCGCGCCGGAGCGAGCCTGCTGCTCCTGCCCGAGGCCGACATGACCCTCTACCCGTTCTTCCCGCACTGGCAGAACGTGAAGGTGCAGACCCGCGACGGCGAGCTGTGGCGCGGCGACTGGGCGTCGTCGTTCTCGTGGCTGCGGCGCTCGGGGACCTTCGCCCGCTTCCCTTCGGGCCCGCTGCTGGACGAGACCATGGACCGGGTGCTGCCCGACTACGTGATCTCGGGCTGCAACCTGCTCGACTTCCAGGCCCGCGTCTTCGCCGGCCTGGTGGTGGGCTGGATCCACAAGCCGGTGGCGCTCGGGGTCGAGCGGTCCTACGGCCGCGGCCGCCTCGTGGCCTCGACCTTCCGCCTGTTCCAGGACGCGCCGCTGGCGGACCCGACCGCGACGATCCTCACCGACGCGCTCGTCGAACTCGCCATCGAAACCCGTGCCTCGCGCCTCGAAGAGGCGGTGCGCGCCGCGGAGGCCGCGGCGTAAGGGGGCGGGATACCACGCCGCGGCCGGCGGCTTCGCGCCGGGGCACTCTCGGTGTCATCCCCGGCCGGACCACGAAGTGCGGAGGGGAAGGGGATCCAGCGGAGCAACTGGCTGCGAAGCGGCGCCTTATGGAGTCCGCAGAAGGCGCCGCTTCGCGGCGGCATCGTTTCGCTGGATCCCCTTCCCCTTCAGCGGCTGCGCCGCTTCCGGCCGGGGATGACACCGCGGGTCCTGGATACCCTTCCCCTTCGCCCTGGCGGGCTCCGGCCGGGGATGACGCCGCAGGCGTCACCGCCATGAGGACCAGCCGGCCATGACCACCCAGGCCCTGCTCGACACGCTCGCCGTCCCCGCCACGTCCTCCCGCCGCACCGTGAACGGCATCGCGCTCCACGTCGTCGAGGCCGGCCCCGCGGGCGGTCCGCTCGTGATCCTCCTGCACGGTTTCCCCGAATTCTGGTGGGGCTGGCGGCGCCAGATCGCGGCGCTGGCGGAGGCCGGGTGCCGGGTGGTCGTGCCGGACCAGCGGGGCTACAACCTCTCCGACAAGCCGCGGGGCGTGCGCGCCTACGGCCTCGACCGGCTCGCGGCCGACGTGGTCGCGCTCGCCGACGCCTGCGGCCGCCGGACCTTCCATGTGGTCGGGCACGACTGGGGCGGGCTCGTGGCCTGGTGGGTGGCGACGCGGCACCCGGAGCGGGTCGAGCGCCTGGGCATCCTCAACGCGCCCCACCCGGAGGTCGTCGGCCCCTACGCCCGCGCGCATCCGAGCCAGGCGCGCAAGAGCGCCTACGTGGCCTGGTTCCAGCTCCCCTGGCTCCCCGAATGGAGCCTCGCCCGCCGCGGCTTCGCGGCCTTGCGCCGGGCGCTGCGCGGGTCGAGCCGGCGCGGCACGTTCCCGGACGCGGACCTTGCCGTCTACGACGCGGCCTGGGCGCAGGCCGGCGCGCTCACCGGGATGCTGAACTGGTACCGCGCCCTGCGCCACCGCCCGAGCGCACCGGGCGTACGGATCGCGGCGCCGACCCTGCTGATCTGGGGCGAGGGCGACCTGTTCCTGGAGCGGGGCCTCGCGGAGGCGAGCCTCGCGCTCTGCGACCGAGGCGAGGCGGCCTGGTTCGAGACCGCGACCCACTGGGTGCATCTGGAGGAAGCCGAGGCCGTGAACGCCCGCCTCGTCGCGTTCCTGACCCGCTCCTGACGCCCGTGAGCGCCCGCCTCGTGGCGTTCCTCACCGTCTCCCGATGCCGGCGAGCGCCTTGCGCACCGGCTCCACTCCGGTGACGAGGCCGACGTAGTCGTAGGCGTCCGGCCGGTCCGCAGCCTTGATGAACTGCATGTGCAGGCGCATCAGGTCGAGCTTGCGCAATGGCCCGCCGCGGCGGCCGCGGGCGAAGCGGGTGTCGAGGAGGAGCGGCGAGCGGGCATTCCCGTCGGCGAGCCCGAACCGCGCCACCGGATCGAAGCGCTTGAAGTTCACCGCGTCGTAGGACGACGATACGTCGATCCAGGCGACGCCGGGAAGCGACGCCGCCCGCTGCAAGCCGGCGCGGAAGCGCGTCGCCCGCGGGTGGAAGCCGATCAGCGCCAGCGAACCCCCGAGCGTCAGGATCGTGAGGCGGGCGAGCGCTCCGGCGGCCGCCCGCTCGCCCGCCGCCGCGGCGACGAGCGGCGCCAGGCTCGCCCCGAAGCTGTGCCCGACGAGGACGACCTCGTCGACCGCCGGGTCGGCGAGGCTCCCCGCCACCCGCTCCGCGAAGGCGTCGATCCGGGCCCACAGCTCCGGCGCCCGGTCGAGCGCCACCTCGCGCGAGAAGATCCAGTCGTTGAGGAAGAGATAGGCGTAGGTCCGCCGGCCGAGCGCGCCCGCCGCGAGGAGCACGAGGCCGCCCGCGACGAAGCCGGCCAGGAACGCCGTCCGGAATCCCGCGTCCCGCAGGAGGCCGGCCACGCCGAGGCCGAGAAGGCCTGCGGCCGCGGCCGCGCCGGCATAGAACACGAAGGGAAACAGCCACAGGAAGGCGAAGCGGCGCATGAGCCGCAGCATCCGCCCGAAGGCGCCGGTCGCGAGATAATCGAGGAGCGTCGCGACGCCCCCGGCGATGCGCCAGGTCCAGGGCCGGGCGAAGCGGTCGAGGACGATGTCCTCCCAGCGCAGCAGGGCGTAGCGGGTCTCGACCGCGCCCTCCGGGCGCTCCGCGCGCAACGTCACCTCCGGGGTGAGACCGTCCGCCGGGCCGGATCCGTCGAACGCCACCGCCGTGCCGTGCACGCGGCCGAAGCGGGCGCATTCCCGGGCGAGCGTCCCGAAATAGAAGGCCGGCCCGCCGGTGAAGAAGCCGCCGACGTAGTAGACGTGGCGGCGCAAAGCCGGGCGCGGCGGCGTCCGGTCCATGTCCCCGCCGGACGCGCGGCGTCTCGGCCCTGGTCGGAGCGGGGTCGGGTCCATGGGGAGGGGCGGGGAGGGCGCCCGCGCCCTATTCCGCCGCCTTCCGTCCGCGCAGGGCCGCGAGGGGCGTGATGCGCAGGGCCGTGATGCGGTTGCGGCTCTTGCGCAGCACCTGGAAGCGGAAGCCGTGGAAGGTGAAGGCCTGGCCGGCGTCGGGGATGGCCCGCGCCTCGTGGATCACGAGGCCCGCAATGGTGGTGGCCTCCTCGTCGGGGAGGTTCCAGTCCATGGCCCGGTTGAGGTCGCGGATCGGCACCGAGCCGTCGACGTTGACGGAGCCGTCCGGCTGCGGGCGCACGCCCTGGACCGAGACGTCGTGCTCGTCCTTGATGTCGCCGACGATCTCTTCGAGGATGTCCTCCAGCGTCACGAGCCCCTGGACCTCGCCGTACTCGTCGACCACGAGGGCGAAGTGGGTCTTCTTGCCGAGGAACGCCTTGAGCTGGTCCCGGAGCGAGGTGGTGTCGGGCACGAACCAGGTTTCGAGCGCGATCGCCTCGACCTTCAGCTTCGAGGGGTCGCCCCCGACCGCGTCGAGCGCGCGCAGGAGGTCCTTGGCGTGCAGCACGCCGACAATGTTCTCCTGGCTCCCGCGCCACAGGGGCAGGCGCGTATAGGGCGAGGACAGGATCTCGCGCACGATCTCCTCGGAGGAGAGGTCCGCGTTGATGGAGCGCATCTTGGTGCGGTGGACCATCACCTCGGAGACCGTGAGGTCCTCGAGGTCGAGCAGGCCGCCCAGCATGTCGCGCTCGTTCTTGTTCACGCCGCCTTCCTTGTGGAGGAGGGCGACCTGGCCGCGGATCTCCTCGGTGGCCGAGAGGATCGGCTGGTCCTGGCCGATGCGGATCCCGAACGGCAGCAGCATCAGCTTCACGATGCGCTCGATCGCGAGGGCGAGCGGGCCGAACACGGCCACCACGACCGTCACGGGCCGGGCGAGGAAGAGCGAGACCTTGTCGGGCGAGGTGATCGCGAGCGTCTTCGGGAGCACCTCGGAGAACACGATCACGAGGAGCGACATCACGATCGTGGCGTAGATCACGCCCTCGTCGCCGAAGACCGCGACGAGCACGCTCGTCGTGAAGGCCGAGACCCCGATGTTGACGACGTTGTTGCCGATCAGCATGGCGCCGATGAAGCGCTCGCGCATCTCGAGCAGGCGGTTCACCAGGGAGGCCCTGACGTCGCCGCTCCTCTGCAGGCTCAGCATCCGGGCCCGCGAGGCGCCCGTGAACGCCGTCTCGCCCGCCGAGAAGAAGGCCGAGAGCATGAGGCAGAAGATCACGATCAGGGCCGCGATCAGGAGGTTCGTAGGCTCGTCTTCGTTCACGGTCGTCATACCCCCGCTTGGCGCCCGCGTCGGCGGCTGTTCAGGAGGTCGGTGGGTTCGTGCTCGGTCATGGTCACCATGCTCCCGCCCGACGCCCCCGTCGGCGGGAGATCGGGAGGTTCGTAGGCTCGTCTTCGTTCATGCCTCTCGCACCCCCGGGGTGCCCTCGTCGGCACACAATCTGGACATCGTCGCTCCCGGCGGGCATCGGCCCGTTCCGCGAAAGGCGGAGCCGGCTGCCGGGCGCGGATGCCGCCAATATGAGGTGCGGCGGCGCCTTTGCGGAGGGGGTGGCGCGGAAAAGCCGGGGACAGGCCCCGGTCTGCGTCCGGCCCTCAGGTCTCCCGGGCGATCTCCCCGGCGAGGAAGTCGCGCACGGAGCCGGCCTCGACGCCCCGGGCGATGAAGCTTCTCCCGATGCCCCGTGCCAGGATGAAGGTCAGCGCGCCGCCCTTCACCTTCTTGTCCTGGGCCATGCCGTCGAGGAGGTCCCCGACCGTGCCGCAGCCGCCCGGCACCTGGGCGAGGCGGGTCGGCAGACCGACGCCGGCGAGATGGGCTTCGACCCGGGCGGCGTCGGCCGGGGGGCAGAGCCCGAGATGGGCCGAGAAGCGGAAGGCGAGGCAAAGGCCGATCGCGACCGCTTCGCCGTGCACGAGCCGGGCGGCGTCGTAAGCCACGATCCGCTCGAGCGCATGCGCGAAGGTATGGCCGAGGTTGAGCAGCGCGCGCTCGCCCTCCTCGCGCTCGTCGCGCACCACGAAGCCGGCCTTGGAGCGGCAGCTCTGCGCGACCGCGTGGTCGCGCTCGGGGCCGCCGGCGAACACGCCCCCCCAATTCGCCTCGCACCAGCGGAAGAACGGCTCGTCGTCGATGAGGCCGTACTTGGCGACCTCGGCATAGCCGGCCCGCACCTCGCGGACGGGCAGGGTGTCGAGAAGCGCGGTGTCGGCGATCACGAGGCTTGCCTGGTGGAAGGCGCCGACGAGGTTCTTGCCGTGGGCGGAGTTGATCCCGGTCTTGCCGCCCACCGAGGAATCGACCTGGGCGAGGAGCGTGGTCGGCACCTGGACGAAGCGCACGCCCCGGCGCACCACGGCGGCCGCGAAGCCCGCGAGATCGCCGATCACGCCGCCCCCGAGGGCGACCACGAGGTCGCCGCGCTCGACTTTCGCGGCCAGGATGGCGTCGCAGACTTGCATGAAGCCGGCGTAGCTCTTCGAGGCCTCCCCCGCCGGCACCGTCACGATCGCGGCCCGCATCCCGGCGTCCCCGAGCGCCCCGGCGAGGCTCCCGGCGTAGAGCGGGCCCACATTCTCGTCGGTGACGATCGCGGCCGCCCGGGCGCCGAGGCCCACGATCCGCTCGGCGGCGCCGGCGAGAAGGCCCCGCCCGACCAGGATGTCGTAGGCGCGCTCGCCCAGCGGCACCGGCACGGTGATGGGCCCGGAGGCGTTGCGCGACGGGGGAACGGCGATGGTCACGGTCGGGGATCCTCGGATTGCGCGCCGGGCGGCACCGGCGGGAAGGGGCTACTCGATCTCGGCGGCCTGATCGCGCTCGAGCCAGGACGTGAGCGCCTTCATGACGTCGGCCACGACCCGGTCGTGGGGCGCCTCGTGGGATTCCACGGTCACGTCCGCGAGGGCGTAGACCGGGTGCCGGTGCTCCATGAGCCGGCGCATGGTGCCCTCGGGGTCCGGGTTCTCCAGCAGCGGGCGGTTGGAGCGCTTGCGCACCCGGCGCATGAGCACGTCGAGATCGGCGCGCAGCCATACCGACACCGCGGCCTCGGCGACGCGGGCGCGGGTCTCCTCGCTCATGAAGGCGCCGCCCCCGGTGGCGAGGACGATCGGGCCGTCCTGGAGGAGGCGGGCGATCACCCGCCGCTCGCCGTCGCGGAAATGGTCCTCGCCGAAATTGCGGAAGATGTCCGGGATCGTCATCCCGGCCGCGGCCTCGATCTCGTGGTCGGCGTCGTAGAAGGGCAGGCCGAGCTTGGCCCCGAGCCTGCGCCCGACCGTGCTCTTGCCCGCCCCCATGAGGCCGACGAGCACCACCGAGCGCGGGCCGAGCCGGCGCCGCAGCGGGTGCTCCCGCCCGGTCTCCCGGGCGGCGGAACGGCGATCGGTCGCCCGCTCCCCCTCGACCGGGAGCGAGCCGGCTGGGCTCAACTCATCCATGCCGGGAGCCTAGCACGCGCCCGGGGCGGCTGTCACAGGCGATGCATGTCGCATCGCGGGTGCTCCCGGGACGGCCGGGCTTGCCTGCCCTGCGCCCGCCCGGTCCCCGGGCGTACCGCCTTGTCGCCGATCGGGTCTTGCCTTCGGGCCCCCCGCGTGATGGAAACGGGCAAGCCACGCTCAAGGGATCCCCGTGCCGACCCTCATCCGTTTCCTGGTGATCATCGCCATCCTGGGCGGCCTCGGCTATGCGGCCATGTATGCGCTCGCGACCTTCGTGCGGCCGGAGCCGCGCGAGATGAGCACCACGATCCCGAACTCTCGCCTGCCCGCGTCGCGCTGACGCCGGACGCACGGCAATCCCCTCGGGTGGTCTCCTGTCCATGAACGGGGCGCGCTTCGCCGGGCTCTTCCTCGACATGCTCGCCGCCGAGCGCGGCGCCGCCGTCAACACGCTTGCGGCCTACCGCCGCGACCTCGACGACTACCTCGGCTACCTCGCCGAGACGGGCGGCGATCCGCTCGCGGCGACCTCGGCGACCGTGCGCGGCTTCCTCGCGAGCCTCGACGAGCGCGGCCTCAAGGCCTCCTCGGCCGCGCGGCGGCTCTCGGCGGTGCGCCAGTTCCACCGCTTCCTCTACGCGGAGGGCTATGCGGGGGTCGACCCCACGGCCGCGATCGCGGCGCCCAAGCGCGGCCGGGGCCTGCCGAAGGTCCTCTCGATCGAGGAGGTCGACCGCCTCCTCACGACGGCGCGGGAGGCCGCGGAGCACCCGGAGACGCCCGTGCCGGAGCGCCTGCGCGCGGCGCGCATGCACTGCCTGCTCGAACTCCTCTACGCCACGGGGCTTCGCGTCTCGGAGCTCATCGCCCTGCCGCGCAGCGCCGCCCGCGCCCGCGAGCGCTTCCTCGTGGTGCGCGGCAAGGGCGCCAAGGAGCGGCTGGTGCCGCTCACGGAGGCGGCGCTCGCGGCGGCCCGGACCTGGCTCACGCTCCTCGACGCCTCCGGGCGCGCCGCGGGACCCTGGCTCTTCCCCGCCGACAGCGAGAGCGGGCACCTGACCCGGCAGGCCTTCGCCCGCGACCTCAAGGCGGCGGCCGGCGCCGCCTCGCTCCGGGCCGACCGGGTCAGCCCGCACGTCCTCCGCCACGCCTTCGCGAGCCACCTGCTCCAGAACGGGGCGGACCTCAGGGTCGTGCAGGAGCTCCTCGGCCACGCCGACATCTCGACGACCCAGATCTACACCCACGTCCTCGACGAGCGCCTGAAGGGCATGGTGCGCGACCTGCACCCGCTGGGCGATGCCTGACCCTTCGACAGCCCGGGCGCTCCCTGCGTCCGGCGAAGCGGTCCGGCCGGGTGGAACCGCCTGAACCCGTTTCGGACCGTTTTGGACCGGGCGGTTCAGCGCCGCCGCAGCAGGAACACCCCCTGCTCGCCGAACAGGTTCCAGACCCACCAGGGCAGGGTGACGCGCATCGGCCGCCCGCCCGCATTGAGCGCGACCGCCCGCTCCATGGTGGCGCCGGTCTCGCGGCAGAGCTCCACGAAGTCGCGGATGGTGCAGAAATGGATGTTGGGGGTGTCGTACCAGGAATAGGGCAGGTTCTCGGTCACGGGCATCCGCCCCCGCACCGCCACCTCGTAGCGCACCCGCCAATGGCCGAAATTCGGGAACGACACCACGGCCCGGCGCCCGATGCGCAGGAGATGCTCCAGCACCACCCGCGGCTGGCGCGTCGCCTGGATGGTCTGCGACAGGATCACGTAGTCGAAGGCGTCGTCGGGGTAATCGGCGAGGTCGGTGTCCGCATCGCCCTGGATCACCGGCAGGCCCTTCGCCATGCAGGCGCTCACGCCCGCCCGCGACAGCTCGATGCCCCGCCCATCCACGCCACGCGTGTCGCGCAGGAGCGCCAGCAGCGAGCCGTCGCCGCAGCCGACATCGAGCACGCGCGAGCCCGGCTCGACCATGGAGGCGATGAGGCGGAAGTCGAGGCGGGCGTCGGAATGGGCGTCGAGGGTGCTCGGCGGAACCTGGAGGTTCATGCGATCCCCCGGGCCCGGGCGGCCGCGTCGATGAAGCCCTGGACCGCGGCGAACATGCCGGGCTCCTCGAGGAGGAAGGCGTCGTGGCCCTTGTCGCTCTCGACCTCGACGAAGCCGACCGAGGCGCCGGCGGCGTTGAGCGCGTGCACGACGGCACGCGAATCGGAGGTCGGGAACAGCCAGTCGGAGGTGAACGAGATCACGCAGAAGCGGGTCTTCGTGCCCCGGAAGGCGTTGGCGAGCACGCCGCCGTAATCGGCCGCCAGGTCGAAATAGTCCATCGCCCGGGTGACGTAGAGGTACGAATTGGCGTCGAAGCGCTCCACGAAGGCCATGCCCTGGTGGCGGAGATAGCTCTCGATCTGGAAATCGGCGTCGAACGAGAAGGTGGGGGCGCTGCGGTCCTGGAAGTTGCGGCCGAACTTGCGGTGCAGCGCCAGCTCGGAGAGGTAGGTGATGTGCGCGCCCATGCGGGCGACGGCCAAGCCCTTGGAGGGGCGCACGCCCGCCTCCTGGTAGCGGCCCCGGCGCCAGTCGGGATCGGCCATTACGGCCTGGCGGCCGACCTCGTGGAAGGCGATGTTCTGGGCCGAGTGGCGGGCCCCGGTCGCGATGGGCAGCGCCGCGAAGACCCGCTCGGGGTAGCTTGCGGCCCATTGCAGCACCTGCATGCCGCCCATGGAGCCGCCGATGACCGCAAACAGGCTCCCGATGCCGAGCCGGTCGACCAGAGCGGCCTGCGCCCGCACCATGTCGCGGATCGTCACCACGGGGAAATCGAGGGCATAGGCACGCCCCGTGGCGGGGTTCACGGAGGCCGGGCCCGTCGTCCCCATGCAGCCGCCGATCACGTTGGCGCAGATCACGAAGAAGCGGTCGGTGTCGATCGGCAGCCCGGGCCCCACCATGGTGTCCCACCAGCCCGGCTTGCCCGTGACGGGGTTCTGGTTGGCGACGTGCTGGTCGCCCGTGAGCGCGTGGCAGACCAGCACCGCGTTGGAGCGTTCGTCGTTCAGGGTGCCGTAGGTCTGGTAGGCGATCTGCCACGGCCCGAGCGGGATTCCCGCATCCATGAGGAGCGGCTCGTCGGCGCCGAAGCGCTCGACCCGGCTCGACGGCTCGTCGATCTGGCTGCGCGGCTCGGCGATAAGGGTGGCGGCCTGGGGCATCACGGCTCGGGACAAGGTGAGCGCATGACGTAATGAGAGCCGGCCTCCCCGTCAACGAAGGCGCCCGTCCGCACCGGAAGGGCCTGGTCGCCTGACGAAGGCACCCAGACCTGGGCGGAAGGGCTTCGAGAACGGCGCCCGCCCGGCCCGGAAAGGCTTGGCAGCGGAGGCCCGCGCTTCGTATGAGGGGCGGGCCGCAACAGGAACCACCGATGTCCGACCCGACGCCCGCTCCGACGCTCGCCGACCTGAGGCGCGAGATCGACCGCATCGACGAGGCCATGCACCGGCTCCTCATGGAGCGCGGCACCATCATCGACACCCTGATCCGGGTGAAGAAGACCTCCGATTCCGGCTCCGCCTTCCGGCCGGGCCGCGAGGCCTCGATGATGCGCCTCCTCGCCGAGCGCCACCGGGGCCTCCTGCCGCTCGACACGGTCGAGAGCATCTGGCGGGTCATCATCTCGACCTTCACCTACGTCCAGGCCGCCTACAGCGCGCACGCGGACATCTCCGGCGGCGACGCGCCGATGCGCGATTCCGTGCGCTTCCATTTCGGATTCACGGTGCCTTACGTGCCCCAGCCCGACGCCGCCGCGGTGATCGCGGCCGTCGCGGCCGCGCGCGGCGACCTCGGCGTGTTCCGCCTCGACCAGGGCGCCTCGGCGGGCGCCTGGTGGCACGCGCTCGCGGCGCCGGACGGTCCGAAGGTGATCGCGCGGCTGCCCTTCATCGAGCGCCCCGACCACCCGGCCGGCACCCCGATCTTCGTGATCTCGAAGCCGCTCGCTGACGCCGCCGTCCGCGACGTGGTGCTCTACGCCGCCCAGTTCGAGCGCTGGCGCGAGGCGGCGGGCCGCGCCCTGCAGGATCTCGGCGGCGAGGTGATCGCCAGCGCGGGCGACGCCCACGGGCTATCCGTGCTCCTCGCGACCCCGGGCACGCTCGGCCCCGACCTCCTGCGGCAGGCGCTGGCGCGGGCGGGGGCGAGCGTGCGCAACCTCGTCGAGGTCGGGAGCCACGCGGAGCGGTTCCGGGTGTCGTGACCCTGGATCGATTCCGCGTGAAACGGGCATGGGACGCGGATCCGGGCGTCGAGACCCCGGGCGGATTCCGCGTGAAATGAGCGCGCACCTGCGCTAGAGCCGTCCCACCCGATCCAAGGCTGTCAGGAAATCCGAATGCCCGCACGTCCCGTGCCCCGCCCCGGCGTCATGCAGATCGAGGCCTACGTGCCCGGCAAGAGCGCCGCCACGGGGGTGGCCAAGATCCACAAGCTCTCCTCCAACGAGACGCCGCTCGGGCCCTCGCCGAAGGCCGTCGAGGCGATCCGGAACGCCGCCCACCTCGAGCTCTATCCCGACGGGGCGGCCACCAAGCTGCGCGAGGCGATCGCGGCCCGCTACGGCCTCGACCCGGCCCGCATCATCTGCGGCTCGGGCTCGGACGAACTCCTGTCGCTGATCACGAACGCCTATGTGGGCCCGGGCGACGAGGGGATCTTCACGACCCACGGCTTCCTCGTCTACCGCATCGCCATCCTGGCGGCCGGCGGCACGCCCGTGGTCGCGCAGGAGCGCGACCATCGCACCGACGTCGACGCGATCCTGGCCTGCGTGACCGGGCGCACCAAGATCGTGTACCTCGCCAACCCCAACAACCCGACCGGCACCTACATCCCCTTCGACGAGGTCAAGCGGCTGCACGCGGGCCTGCCGCCCCACGTGCTGCTCGTGCTCGACGCGGCCTATGCGGAATACGTGCGCCGCAACGACTACGCCTCCGGGCTCGAACTCGTCGCGACCTCCGAGAACGTGGTGATGACCCGCACCTTCTCGAAGATCTACGGGCTCGCGAACCTGCGCCTCGGCTGGATGGTCGGGCCGGCCCACATCATGGATGCGGTGGAGCGCATCCGCGGCCCGTTCAACGTCAACGGGCCCGCCATGGCGGCCGGCATCGCGGCGATCCAGGACGAGGAGCACCTCGCCAAGGCGCTGGCCCACAACGACGAATGGCTCGCCTGGCTCACGCGCGAGATCGAGGCGCTCGGCCTCGCGGTGACGCCGAGCGTCGGCAACTTCCTCCTGGTCCATTTCCCGCAGGAAGCGGGGAAGACCGCCAGGGACGCGGACGCCTTCCTGACGGGCCGCGGGCTCATCCTGCGCCGGGTCGACGCCTACGGCCTGCCCCACGCCCTGCGCCTGACGGTCGGCGACGCGGAGGCGAACCGCCTCGTGGTCGCGGCCCTGTCGGACTTCCTGAAAGGCGCGAAGGCCCATGCCTGACCGGCTCGGGCCTCCCCGGGAGGCCCCTCTCTTCGAGCGCCTCGCTATCGTGGGCGTCGGCCTCATTGGCTCGTCGATCGCCCGTGCGGCGCGGCACCTCCACCTCGCCCGGACCATCGCGGCGGTCGACCGCGACGAGGGCGTGCTGGCGCGCGTGCGGGCGCTCGGCTTCGCCGACGAGGCGACGACGGACCTCCAGGCCGGCGCCGCGGGCGCCGACCTCGTGATCCTGTGCGTTCCGATCGGGGCCTATGCGGGGCTCGCGAAGGGCCTCGCGGGCGTCCTGGCGCCCGGCGCCATCGTCTCCGACGTCGGCTCGGTGAAGGGCTCCGTGATCGCGCAGGTCGAGCCGCACCTGCCGGACGGCGTCGCCTTCGTGCCGGCCCACCCGGTCGCGGGGACGGAGCATTCCGGGCCGGATGCGGGCTTCGCCACCCTCTTCCTCAACCGCTGGTGCATCCTCACGCCGCCCGACGGCACGGAGCCGGAGGCGGTCGAGAGGGTCACGGCCTTCTGGCAGGCGATGGGCTCGAACGTCGAGGTCATGAACGCCCAGCACCACGACCTCGTGCTCGCCATCACGAGCCACGTGCCGCACCTCATCGCCTACAACATCGTGGGCACGGCCGCCGACCTCGAGACCGTGACGCAATCCGAGGTCATCAAGTTCTCGGCCGGAGGCTTTCGCGACTTCACCCGCATCGCGGCCTCGGACCCCACCATGTGGCGCGACGTGTTCCTCCACAACAAGGACGCGGTGCTCGAGATGCTGGCCCGCCTCAACGAGGATATCGCGCTCCTGGCCCGGGCGATCCGCTGGGGCGAGGGCGACAAGCTCCACGATCTCTTCACCCGCACCCGGGCGATCCGCCGCTCGATCATCTCGCTCGGCCAGGAGACGCCCGAACCCGATTTCGGCCGCCGCCGCGAAACCTCCTGAGCCGGGCTCCCTGGGGGAGGCGCCGGAGCGGGTTGCCGCCGGTTCAGTACAAGGCGGGGAGGCGGGCGTTCGGCACCGTGAAGGGTCCGAGCGACACGCGGCCGTTGTCGAGGCGCACCGGCGGCAGGGGCGCGAGGCCCGGCGTGCCGCCCGGGTTCTGGGCCTTCGCGGCCTGGCCGAGGAGCGCGCCGAGAAGGCCGCCGCTCCGGTTGCCGGTGAGGTTCGCGACGAGGTCGTCGAGGCCTGCGCCCGCGAGCGTGAGCTGACCCGCGGGACGGTGCCCCTCGTCGAGGCGCAAACTGCCCTTCGCCTCCAGGCGGCGCGGGCCTTTGGCGACCGACAGGAGCAGGAGGTCGACCCGCCCGCCCGCCTCGCGCCAGCGATCGAGTCCTTCGGGTGTGAGCCCGTCCGAGACCTCGTCGGCTTCCGTCACGGTGAGGTCGATCTGGAGATCCGCGGGCTCGGCGCCGCCCGCCAGCGCATCGAGGGCCGGGACCCGCGCGCCTCGGGCCGCCGCCGCGACGTCGACCGCGCCCTCGGCCGTCCGGGTGGGGCTCGGGCGGACGTGCAGGTTCAGGCTCTCGCTCGACAGGGCAACGTCCGTGGGCAGGCCCGTGACGCCGAGGCGCGGCGCCTGGGCGAAGAGGGAGGCGCGCTGGAGCCCGCCCTGGCCGACGCGGACGCTCGCCTCCATGCGGCGCCACTCCGCCGATGCCGTGACCGCGCCGCCGACGAGGCGCAGCGGGCCGCCGACCAGCACGATCACGTGGCGCGGCTGGTAGACCTGGGCGACCGCTCCGACGGGTCCGAGGGAGCCGCTCAGGTCGGGGCCCTGGAGGCGCAAGTCGGAGCAGGAGAGCTCGATCCGGAAGGGATAGCCCGCGATGACGCGGTCCGCACAGGTCCATTGCCGGCCGGCGGCCGCCTCGGCGGCGAGCCAGGCATCGACGCCGTCCGCGACGCGCCCGCGGATGAAGAACCACGCCGCGGTCCAGGCCGCCGCCAGGAGCACGAGGAGCACGAAGGGCGCGTAGAGCCAGAACCGGCTCGGGCGCCGCGGCGCCGCGGCGGCCTCCGGAGCCGCCGGGGCTTCCTGCGGGGTCGAAGCTCCGGCGCTCACCGGGCGGCTCCCTGCCGCCATGCCGGGGGGATCGCGCCGACCGTGCCCGGGATGGCGGCGCGCCCTGCGCCCCCTGTCTGCATCCATGGCTCCGAGGACGCCATCGGGATCTCCTGTTGAGTTGCCTGGTCGTAGCTGGTAGCCGCGGGGCCGGGCAAGATTCAGGCGGCGATACGGCGGCCGCGCCGCTGTGGATGAGCCATGGCGCCCCGCAGGACGTATGGCGCGGCGCGCCGGGAGCGACGAGCAGGGAATCGATGACGGCGCATTCCGGCCCGACCGACCTCTGGGTCTTCGGTTACGGCTCGCTCATGTGGCGGCCGGGCTTTCCCTTCGCGGAGCGCCGGCACGCGCGCCTCGCCGGTTACCACCGGGCGCTCTGCGTCTACTCCCACGTCCACCGCGGAACGCCGGATCGGCCCGGGCTCGTGCTCGGCCTCGACCGCGGCGGGGGCTGTCACGGGGTGGCGTTCCGGGTCGAGGCCGGCGAGGCCGAGGCCACGATCCAGTACCTGCGCGAGCGCGAGCAGGTCACGGCGGTGTATCTGGAGCGGCACCTCAACGTCCGCCTCGACGACGGCCGCGCCGTGCGAGCGGTGGCCTATGTGGTCGACCGCAACCATCCGCAATATGCGGGACGCCTGCCGGATGCCGACCTCGTTCGGCTCGTCAGACAGGGACAGGGGATCTCCGGGGCCAATCCCGACTACGTCCGCTCGACCCACGAGCACCTGCTCGCCATGGGCGTGACCGACCCGACGCTCGCCCGCATCGTGGGCGCCCTGGGCTGATGGTTCCGGCCGCACCGACCCGACGCTCGCCCGCATCGTCGCGGCCCCGGGGCTGACGGGCCCGGCTGCCGGGCGAGGGCGCCTCACGCCTCCTCGCGCAGATCCTCGATCACCGCGCGGCGCTCGTCCTCGCCCTCGGCGAGGCGGTGCACGTGCAGTTCCGTCGCGCCGCGGTCGCGCACCGCATCCATCCAGCGCGTCCGGGCCTCCCCGCCCGAACGGGAGCCCGCCGTCGCGACGTCGATGACGTGCGCGGTCCCGTCGGGATCCCGCATCACGGCGAGGATCACGGCTTCGGTCAGGCTCCGGATCTCGACCTCGTCCAGGGGATGGATCCCGACCACGTAGCGCCGGCCCGACCGCCCGCGCCAGGACGAGAGCGCGAGCGACGCGTCGCGCAGGCCCGCGGTCGCCCGCAGGCGCTCCTCGCGCACGCCGGCCCGGCGGGTGCGCTCGCCGCGCAGGTCCCGCAGGGCCGTCGACCAGGACAGGGTGCGTCTGTTCGCCATTTGTTCTCAATGTAGCGGCGGCATCGTCGGGGTCAAGGCGGCCGTGCGCCCAGGCAAAGGCGGAGGATGTCAGAAAGGTCCGAGCCTTTGGCCCGGGAGTAAGGACGAGCGCACCGCGGCGAAGGCGGAAGCGCGTGCCGTCGGCCGGGCCTCCAGGCGCGCAGACCCGGGGGAGATCGGCCGGTCACCGATGCGTCCGGGCACTCAGGCGTGCGGCGGGAGGCGGTTCGTGACCGACGCCGCCAGAGGCCCGAGCTCCACGAGGCCCTCGCGATAGAGCCGGCTCGACGCGTCCTCGATGCGCGCTTGGACGAGGGGGAAGAACTCCTCCCGCGACAGGCCGGGGGCGATCGGCTCCAGGATCTCGACCACGATGGTGCCAGGCCGGCGCACGAAGCGGCGGCGGGGCCAGAACAGGCCGGAATTGAGCGCGATCGGGATGCAGGGCACGCCCAGATTGGCGTAGAGATGGGCGATCCCGAACTTGTAGGCCGGCGGCGCGCCGGGCGGGCGGCGCGTGCCCTCCGGGAAGATCAGGATCTGGCGCCCGGCGCGCGCTTCCTCGTGCGCCCTCTCGTTCATCTGGATCAGTGCCTGCGAGCCTGCGCTCCGGTTGACCGGCACGGACCGCGCCTTCCAGGCGTACCAGCCGAAGAACGGGATCCACATGAGCTCCCGCTTCAGGATGAAGGCGGGATCCTCGAACAGGGTGAGGAGCGCGAAGGTCTCCCATAGGGACTGGTGCTTGGCGGCCACGAGGAGGCCGCCCGGCGGGATCCGCTCCCGGCCCCGCACCTCCATCCGGATTCCCGCCACGACCCGCAGGAGCCAGAGGGAGGATTGCGCCCAGACCCGGGCGACGCCCGTGAACACCCGCCGCGGCAGGACGAGGACCGGCAGGATCGCGATCATCCAGAGGATGATGTTGACGTAGTAGAGGACATTGAAGGCGAGCGAGCGCAGGAGGAGCATGGTGCGGGGTCGGGTGGCGGTGCCCCCTCATAACGCGCCCGGGCAGGCGCGGCCACCACTCTCGGCGAAACCCCGAGCCAGGCGTTTCGGGACCGGGTCCCGGTCGGCCGTTCCCGGCGAAACCGCGACCCAGGCTTTCCCGGGCCAGCTCCCGGTCAGTTGATCATCGGCTCGGCGATCACCTTGACGGGGGGGCCGCCGCTCATGAGGTTGGCGGCGGCCGAGCGCTCCGGGTCAGCTTCGAACCGGGTGCGGGTCCAGACCAGCAGGAGCTTGAGGTACTCGGAGAGCAGGATCCGCGCCGTCGCGGGATTGTGCCACCACTCGTCCGGGTCGGCGGTCTCGGTCACGACCGCATAAGGCACGATCCGGACCCCCGGCATGGCGTGGTCGAGCTCCACCAGGGTGCGGGGCATGTGGTAGTTCGAGGTCACCACGATCACCGAGCGGAAGCGGTGGCTCTCGATCCAGCGCCGGGTCTCGATCGCGTTGCCGATGGTGTTGCGGGCGCGGTAGTCGAGGTCGACGCAGCAGTCGAACAGGCGGCGCTGGCCCGGATTGAGGCGGGCGATGGCGGCCCGGCTCGTGCGTTCGTTGACCCCCGTGATCAGGAGGCGTGAGGCGTAGCCCTGGGCCAGGAGGTCGATGGCGTCGCCGATCCGCTCGGCTCCGCCCGTGAGGGCGACGATGCCCTCGGTGCGGGCCTCGGGGCGGATCTCGGTCCGGTCGAGGGAATAGACGAAGACCAGGAAGCCGACGAGGACCGCGACCGCGCCCGCACAGGCGATCCAGCCGAGGGCCGCGATCGCCCGCCACAACGGGGATCGCCGGCCGTCACCCCGCGACGATTCGGCGAATGACCATCCCCAGCCCAATGCTTCGGCCGCCTGCAACGTGCCCGGCCCCGCCATGCTCTGCGTCTGCGAGATCATTGCCGATGACAATAGAGCAGAATGCGGCAGGGGAGAGGCAACCGGTTTCCGTCCCCACAGGCATGCGCCCGACGCGGTTAACAAACCGTCAGCGCCGCGCGGTAGCCCGGAGGCGCCCCCAGGCTGGAGGCCGCACCCCCGGCTCCGACCTCGTCCTTGAGGGGCCGGAGCCGCGCCGGCTCCTCAGACCGCGTCTCTGCTGGGCTGGAGCTGTGACGGCTCCTCAGACCGCATCCCTGAGGAAGCGCCGCACGGTCAGGCGCGACACGATCGCGGTGATGAGCGCGACCGCGAAGGAGATCAGCACCACGACGGCATAGCCGCGCCAGCCGATCTCGAAGGCGCCGAAGAGGGCCTCGAGCTGGTCGCCCGCGGGGCTCGCGCGCCAGGATCGGGTGAGGAGGCCGAAGAGCGCCATGAGCGCGAGCGCCGCCGCGGCGCCGACGGCGGCGCCCTTCAGGCCGAGCTTGAAGAAGCGGCGCTGGAACTCGCGGGCGATGAAATCGTCCTTGGCGCCCACGAAATGCAGCACCTCGATGACGCCGTGGTTGCTCGCCATCGCGCCCCGGGTCGCGAAAGTGACGGCGAGCCCCGCGGCCACGAGTACGAGCCCCACGAGGCCCGCGCCGGCGAGCACGATCGTGTTGGCCATGGCGGAGAGGCGCGACAGCCAGAGAGTATGGTCGTCGAGGGTGGCGCCCGGGACCTGCTCGCGCAGGGACCGGCGCAGGTCCGTGAAATCCGGCCGCTCGCCACCGGCGAGGCGGATCACGATAAGGCGGGGCACGGGCAGGTCGGAGAAGTTGAGGCCCGTGCCGAGCCAGGGCTCGAGCAGGCGCTCCGATTCCGCCTTCGTGAACGGCTCGACCCGCTCGACGCCCCGCGTCGCCCGCGCGAGCGCCGCCGCCCGCTCGACGTCGGCCTCGATATTCCGCTGCGGCGTCGGGCGGACCTGGATCGTGACCTCGCGGGAGACGCCCGAGCGCCATTGCGCGGAGCTCGCCGCGACGAGCTCCGCCCCGCCGGCGCAAAGGGCCGCCAGGAAGGTCAGGATGGCGATGACGGCGGCGAGCGCCCGCCCGCCGGTCGGGTCGCCCGGCACCAGGGGCGCGTTGCGGCGCAGCGATCCCGGCAGCCGCTGCTCGTAGGCCGGCATCGCGTCGTCGCCCGCCTCGGGCGGAGGCACGAGGCTATTCATGGCCGGCTCCGGCTCGTCGGACGGGGCGCCCGGGCCGGGCAGGGGAGGGCGCGCTCAGTCATCGATGTGCAGCCGTCCCTCGCCCAGCACGAGCCGCCGGGCGTCGAGCTGGTCCATCAGGGCGAGGTCGTGGGTCGCGATCACGACCGAGGTGCCGAGCCGGTTGAGCTCGACGAAGAGGCGCAGGAGCCGGCGGGCGAGCGAGGGGTCCACGTTGCCGGTGGGCTCGTCGGCGAGGAGCAGGTCCGGCCGCACGATCAGGGCGCGGGCGATGGCGGCGCGCTGCTTCTCGCCGCCCGAGAGCACCGGGGGCAGCATGTGCATGCGGTCCCCGAGGCCGACCCAGCGCAGGAGCTCGACGACCTCGGCCCGGTAGCTCGCCTCGTCGCGCTCCTGCACGCGCAGGGGCAGCGCCACGTTCTCGTAGGTGGTGAGGTGGTCGAGGAGCCGGAAATCCTGGAACACGACGCCCATGCGCCGCCGCAGCCGCGTGAGGTCGTTCTTGGTGATGCCGCTGACGTCCCGGCCGAACAGCGAGACGAGGCCGCGGGTCGGCCGGACCGAGAGGAGGATGAGGCGCAGGAGCGTGGTCTTGCCCGCGCCCGAGGGGCCGGTGAGGAACTGGAACGAGCGCGGCTCGATCGAGAAGGTGAGGTCGCGCAGCACCTCCGGCCCCATGCCGTAGCGCACGCCGACGTTCTCGAACTGCACGGCCGGCGGAAGGGCGGGCGGACCGCCGTCGAGATCGCTGTGTTCGAAGGCTCTCACGCCTCAGGCCCAACCCTTCTTCCCGGGGCAGGACCGCTCCGGCCCGCCCTGTCCGATTCGCTTGCGCGCGGCGCTCCCGCCCGGTCCCGGGGAGGGCCGCGGCGGGCTCCGGTCACCGTCCACGAACCCGGTCCATATAGCAATCTCGGGGCGAAATCAGGCGCGGATTGTCGCCCTGGGCAGGCTTGTGGCAACATGCTATCGCCGACATTGCCCATGCGCGTATCCTCGCCGGGTGCGCCGCTCCCGGCGGCGCTGCACCCGACCTCCCCGATCCGCCTCCCCGTCCTTTTCAGAGCCACGACGCCATGACCTCCACTCCCCGCGTGCGGGTGCTGTTCGACGAAGCCGCCATCGCCCGCCGCAACGAGGTTCTGGCCCGCGAGGTCGCCGCCGTCTCGGACCAGAACCTCCTGGTGGTCGCGGTGCTCAAGGGCAGCTTCATGTTCGCGGCCGACCTGATCCGGGCTCTCCACCGCTCCGGCATGAGCCCGCAGGTCGAGTTCATCCACCTGTCGAGCTATCGCACCGGCACGGTGTCGTCGGGCCAGGTCACGATCCTGCGCGACGTGGAGAGCGACGTGCGCGGGCGCGAGGTGCTGCTCGTGGACGACATCCTCGAATCCGGCCGCACGGTGGCCTTCGCCAAGGACCTCCTGATGGCGCGCGGCGCCCGGCAGGTCCGCACCGCCGTGCTGCTCGAGAAGCCGGGCAAGCAGGCGGTGAGCATCAAGGCGGATTTCGTCGGCTTCACCTGTCCGGACGTGTTCGTGGTCGGCTACGGTATGGACGTGGCCCATTCCTTCCGCCAGCTCCCGTTCGTGGGGGTCGTGGACTACCACGACAGCGAGCCGGACCTGTTCGGCGGCACCTGAACCCGCCCGGCTGCCCCGCGATCCGGGCCGGAGACCGCAAAGCCGCTGCGTCGAGGCCCCCGCCTCCGCACTCGATCGTCCGTCACACCTGAGGGCCCCATGCCGTCCCGCTCCCCCTGGTCGAAGAGAAGCCTCGCCGCGCAAGCCCTGGGGCACGTGGACCCGATCACCAAGGCGGTGGTGCCGCCGATCCACGTGGCGACGACCTATATCCGCGACGAGGACAACGCCTATTCGTCCGGCTTCGTCTACGGCCGTCCCGACAACGCCACCGTGCGCGACGCCGAAGGTGTGATCGCGATGCTCGAGGAGGCGCAAGCCGGCGCGCTCCTGTTCTCCTCCGGCATGGCGGCCGCGACCGCGGTGTTCCAGGCGCTCGATCCGGGCGACCACATCGTGGCGCCCCGCGTGATGTATTGGGCGCTGCGCCACTGGCTCCTCACGGAAGCGAAGCGCTGGGGCCTGGAGACCACCTTCGTGGAGACCGACGACCTCGACGCCCTGCGCGGCGCCGCAATCCCCGGGCGCACGAAGCTCGTCTGGATCGAGACCCCCTCGAACCCGCTCTGGACGATCACCGACATCGCCGGCGCGGCCGGGATCGCGCACGCGGCGGGCGCGCGGCTTGCGGTCGATTCCACCTGCGCGTCACCTGTCCATACCCGGCCGCTGACGCTCGGCGCCGACATCGTCATGCATGCGGCGACCAAGATCCTGAACGGCCATTCCGACGTGGTCGCGGGCGTGCTCGCCGGCGCCAGCGCGGACGCGTTCTGGGCCCGGCTCGCCACGATCCGCAAGGGCCAGGGCGCGATCCTCGGCCCCTTCGAGGCCTATCTCCTGACGCGCGGCCTGCGCACCCTGCACCTGCGCGCCGCCGCCCAGGCGAGGGGCGCCATGGCGCTCGCCGAGCGCCTCGCCGCGCACCCGAACGTCGCCCGCGTGCTCTATCCCGGCCTGCCGCAGCATCCGGGCCACGACGTCGCCGCGCGGCAGATGGAGGGCGGCTTCGGCTACATGCTCTCGATCCAGGTGACGGGCGGAGAGGCGGCCGCGATCGGCGCGGCCGCGCGAATCGCCTTGTGGAAGCGCGCGACCTCCCTCGGCGGCGTCGAGAGCCTCATCGAGCACCGCGCCTCGATCGAAGGGCAGGGGACTCCCTGCCCGCCGGACCTGCTGCGCCTTTCGACCGGCATCGAGGACCCGGACGATCTCTACCGCGACCTCGACGAGGCGCTGCGGGCGGCGCACGGCGCCTGACCAAGGCCGCCACGGGTGTCGCGACGCCGCTGGGGCGCTGACAGTTGGTCCTGAGGCGGCTATGGTTCCGGGCTTGTCATCCGGACGTCGTCTGGCGGCGCCAGGACCCGGGCCCATCGAGGAGAGACCGCCCATGACCTCTATCACCCGCCGCCGCCTGCTCCAGGGCGGCGTTGCCGTGGCCGCGCTCGGCCTGGCGCCGAACTTCGCCTTCGGACAGGCCGCTCCTCCCGTCCGCCTGCGCATCCTGGAGACCACCGATCTCCACGTGAACGTGCTGCCCTACGATTATTACCGCGACGCGCCCGACGATACCGTGGGGCTCGCCCGCACGGCCTCCCTCGTCAAGGCGGCCCGGGCGGAGGCGAAGAACTCGCTCCTGTTCGACAACGGCGACATGATCCAGGGCTCGCCGCTCGGCGATTACGTGGCCTACCGGCGCGGCATGAAGGCCGGCGACGTCCACCCGATGGTCGCGGCCATGAATGCGCTGGCTTACGATTGCGGCACGCTCGGCAACCACGAGTTCAACTACGGCCTCGACTTCCTCGGCCATTCGCTCGGCACCGCGAAGTTCCCGCTCGTCTGCGCCAACGTCCTGAAGACGGACGGCACCCCGCTCGTGAAACCCTGGCTCGTGCTCGACCGCGAGGTCGTGGACGAGGCCGGCGCCAAGCACGCGCTGAAAGTCGGCGTCATCGGCTTCGTGCCGCCGCAGATCATGCTGTGGGACCGCGCCAACCTCGAGGGCCGGACCACCACGACCGACATCGTCGACGCCGCGCAGAAGCATGTGCCCGACCTCAGGAAGGCGGGCGCCGACATCGTGGTGGCCCTGTGCCATTCCGGCATCGCGGGCGGCGAGCGGCAGGGCGGCGAGGAGAACGCGGCGCTGCATCTCGCCAAGGTCGACGGCATCGACGTGATCCTCACCGGCCACCAGCACTTCGTGTTCCCGGGCGGCAAGGAATTCGCCGGCATCCCGGGCGTCGACGTCCAAAAGGGCACCCTCCACGGCAAGCCGGCCGTCATGGCGGGCTTCTGGGGCAGCCATCTCGGCCTCATCGACCTCGACCTCGTGCGCGAGGGCAACGGCTGGAAGATCGCGAGCTTCAGGACCCAGGCGCGGCCGATCTCCGAGCGCGGCGCCGACCGCAAGATCGTCGCCAAGGTCCCGACCGAGGCGCTCGTCGCCGCCGCCGTGCAGGCCGACCACGACGCGACGCTCAAATACGTGCGCGAGCCGGTCGGCACGACCGCGGTCCCGATCCATTCCTACTTCTCGCTCGTCTCGGACGACGCGTCGGTCAAGATCGTCACCGAGGCGCAGGCCTGGTACGTCGGCACCCTCCTGAAGAACACGGAATACAAGGACCTGCCGCTGCTCTCGGCGGGCGCGCCGTTCAAGGCCGGCGGGCGCGGCGGGCCGAACTACTTCACCGACATCAAGCCCGGGCCCCTCGCCATCAAGGACATGGCGGACATCTACATCTATCCCAACACCGTGCGGGCCGTGAAGGTGACGGGCGCGCAGGTGCGCGAGTGGCTCGAGCGCTCGGCCGGGATCTTCAACCAGATCGATCCCGGGAAGACCGAGGAGCAGGAACTCGTCAACCAGCGTTTCCCGGCCTACAATTTCGACGTCATCGCGGGCGTGACCTACAGGATCGATCCGACCCAACCTTCGCGCTACGACAACGACGGCAAGCTCGTGAACCCGGGCGCGAGGCGCATCAAGGACCTCGCCTACCAGGGCAAGCCGGTGGCCGAAGACCAGGTCTTCGTCGTCGCCACCAACAACTACCGGGCGGGCGGCGGCGGCAACTTCCCGGGCACGGAGGGCGGCAAGACCACGATCCTCGACGCCCCCGACCTGACCCGCGACGCCATCATGCGCTTCATCATCGAGCGGAAAGAGGTGGCCCCGAAGGCGGACGGCTCGTGGTCGCTCGCGATCCCGGCGAACGTCAACGCGATCTTCATCACGGGACCTGGCGCGGCGCCCTATCAGCCCGCCGGCATCAAGGTCGAGAAGCTCGGCGACGCGCCGGAGGGGTTCGTGAAGTACAAGGTGCTGGGGTAGCCGCGCCCTCTCGCCGCTGCGTTTCTCCCTCTCCCCGTTGACGGGGAGAGGGTTGGGGTGAGGGGCCGGTCGGTGGAGCTC
>JAESGR010000204.1_pt1 | contig 81286 bp, 79 predicted proteins | sample 9269771 | NCBI WGS metagenome assembly JAESGR01 (sample SAMN15739572, study PRJNA653492) | algae metagenome | isolation source: Chroococcus sp. CMT-3BRIN-NPC107 and co-occurring heterotrophs from well... | place: USA: Clark Mountains Wilderness, California | collected 2010-04-18 | reverse complement strand
GCCGGAGCGCTCCACGGCGCTGACATGGACGAACACGTCCTTGCCGCCGTTGTCCGGCTGGATGAAGCCGTAGCCCTTGGTCTCGTTGAACCACTTCACAGTACCTGTCGGCATGGATGCCTCCTTCAAATCACGTTGTCACTAAGTCGTTGCCGTGTCGCATGATCTTGTCCGAGAAGTCTGCAACTTCCCGGGATCAGGATCTAGCTGCGACGGCGCGAGGGGGTCGGCTGGGACACGCCCGAGAGCGCCCGCTCCACGGCTTCCTGTCCGCTCTTGAGCGCCTCCCGCTCGCTGCGGAACATACGGTCGGAGCGCTCCAGCATCTTGCCGTGCTTGCGGATGGCCCATCCGACCGAGCCGTCGCCCTTCGGCGAGGGGGCGAGTTCGAGCGTGTAGGGGTGGGTCTGGTTCATGTTCGTCCGTTCCTTGTCCTATGGCGGCACTGTCGACCGCCGTGGTGAATGTCAGATCAGGGTGGAGGCCGGGGAGGCCTGGCAGCACGAGAATCGTCTCACCCTCGACCGCCGCCTGCTCGCCTCGTGCGGATCCGATCCGGTCGTCAGGCGCTATGCGTGCTCGGCAACCTGCGTCCCGCCATGCCCCATGGCACCGCTGCGGGCGGGCTCCACGGTGTCGGCATCCGTGACGGGCTCGATGAAGGGTTCGAGGCTGGTGAACGGGAGGGTGAACTTCTCGCCGCGGAACATCATCGGCACGTCCTGCCCGTTCGCGAAGCCGGGCATCAGCTTGCTGCGGACCGTGAACGTCTCGCCTGCCTTCACATGCCGCCACGGCTTTTCGATGTAGTTCAGGACGCCGAGCTCGTTCAGCTTGGCTTCGACCGTCAGCGTCCGGGCGTGCGAGGGCAGTTCCCGCAGGCTGTTCACGATGTCGTCGCGCACGTTGGCGTAAGCCGGATTGGAGATCTTGTAGCGAAGTTCGGCGTCCTGCGTGAAGCGCCACATCGATCCCGGCACCATCTGCTGGAGAAGCGTCAGAGGCTCCACCACCTTGACCGGCTTCTCGGTCTTCTTGGCCTTCGCGGGCGCGTCGGCAGGCTGAACGTCGGCGATGAGCGCCCATTTGCCGGTCCACTCGACGGCCCGGTAATCGCCCTTGGTGAGGCGGTCGGTGAATTCCAGGATGTCGGCGTCGATGCTGCGCTTGGCGCCGCTCGCCTCGAAGTACCGCAGACGCATGTCGTCCGGCAGGAGAAGATAGAAATTTTCGCTCTTCACGTCCACGGCGAGAATGCGTTTGACCTTCACGGTCTGATCACGCGTGCTCGCAGCGGGCACGCCGCCGTCGACGGGGTAAACGAGGGTATTCTTGGGAACGCGAACATATCCGTCGGGGGCGATCACAGCCATATTTGTTTCTTTCATGCAGCAGTTCGAAGCCGTTCGACGAGGCCTCTGCGCCATGCGGGGCAGCGGCCTCGAAGGAGAGTGCGCGATGGACCGCGTGGAGCGTTACGCGTTCTCGATGTTGTTGACGGCGATCTTGCCGGAGCGGCGGTCTTCCGCCGTGTCGAAGGTCACCTTCTGGCCTTCGACGAGGTCGCGCATGCCGGCGCGCTCCAGAGCCGTGGCGTGGACGAACACGTCCTTCTCGCCGTTGTCCGGCTGAATGAAGCCGAAGCCTTTTTGGACGTTGTAGAATTTTACGGTGCCGGTGGTCATGGGAGCGTCCTTGTCTGCTGAGTGCACGTGAGCGCAGAGGGCGCGCGAAAGCGCGACCTGAGAGCTCGGGTTGTCGATGTCTGGAGAGAAAGTCCGAACGTGCGCCCGAGCGAGGCTCAAGGCAGTACGGCCCGATTGTCCGGCCAAATGTCGATAGAACCGATATGGGCTCCGAAGACGGCCTAAGCAAGGCACAAAAGGTGGAAGGCCGCCCGGCAGGGTTCCAGCCGCGGCCGCAAGGCATGGCTCGGAGGCGGCCGAATTTCGTCCGGGAGAGTGCCTTGCGGGGCTGGCGCAGACGGTCCTGCGCCGTGCTAGGCTCCCCCATATGGTCACGCCCCGCAAGCCGTACCCCACCCTCAGCGACTACGCCCGCCACATGCGCCAGGAGGCCGTGCTGGCGGAGGACCGCGCCGACATCCTGGGCCGTGCGGCCCGGGAGATCGAGCGGAACGGCGATGCTCCCCGCGCCGAAGCCATGAGACGGACGTGCCGGAAGATCAGGGTCCAGGCGCTCCTCGACCGGTGCAGGGCCGTGGCCGCGGAAGCGAGGGTGCGCGGGGACGGCGCCGCAGACGGGTAAATCGGGGCGAGCCCGCGCGGGTCCCACCCAGACCGCACCGTGAAGAAGCTCCGGGTTCGGCTGACACGGGCGAGACCATCGCGGTTCCCGCAGAAGCTGCCTTGAAGGGGAGCGCCTGATCCGCGGGCTCCCGGTCGGGCCTCGCACTGCCGCCTGCAAGGCGGCGTCCCGAGAAAGATGGGAACCGTCGCCTCGCTGCCAAGTTGAACCTGCGACCGCGAGCTTGGCGGTAAGAGGAGTGCGCGATGAGCATCGGCACCATCATTCTCATCATCCTGATCCTGGCCCTGATCGGGGTGCTCCCCACCTGGGGCCACAGTCGCTCCTGGGGCTACGGCCCGAGCGGGATCGTGGGCGTGATCGTCGTGGTCCTGATCATCCTGCTCGTCATGGGACGGCTTTGACGACAGGAGCCGGCTCCAGCGGGCAGAATCGGCCCGCCGGGACCGTTTCCGGAGGAAGGCTGCATCCGGCCCGACGGGACGCAACCGCCTCCTGACCCCGTCCCGAGGCACTGGGACGGCGCCAGGGAAGCCGCGCGGTTGCCGGGTGGTGGACCCGACCGGGATTGGTCAGGTCGACTCTTTCGGACAATCCGGCTGAAATCAGCGGGTCGGGCCCTGCGGGGCTCGACCTCGGTGTGATCCCGGCTGCCCGAGCGATGCCGCGTTGCTCGCGCTCCGGAAGGCCATGTCGGCGGCCGCTGCCGGTTTCCCGGAGGAGGGGCGAGGCCGATTCATGAGCTGTCCGGCAGGCTCCTCGGCGGAGCGGAGCATCCGCGAGCGGGCTGGCGTGCCGTCGGTGCCTCCTTTCCGAGTTGCGGGCGGTTCGCGGTTGGGAGACACTTGCCGCGCGAAAGAGCCCGCAGGGAGGGCTGACCGTGCACGTCCATGGCCACTCGACCGAAGGACCGGAGAGGCTCTCGGAACTCCTCACACAGCTTTTTCACACCTCGCCCTGGCTCGCCGCGCTGGCGGTGTGCTCGCCCGCGATCCCGATGCTGCTGCGAAGGCATTTCATCGGAGCCGCCGTCTGCGCGGTCGTCGGCTCGCTGACCATTCCGGCGCTGCTCGTGTTCGGCCCGCCCGGCCTTCTCTTCATGGCGATGGCCGCCGGTCTCGCCTTCGCCTCGCGGGCCAGGGACGCATGGGCGCGCATGGAGGCGCGCCGGAGGCAGATGTTCTCGTTCGGGCGTCCGCAGCCGGGGCCTTCCCCGTCGTCACGCCCCTGACGCTCGAAGGCCAGCCCGCGGCGGAACGATGTGCAGGAGAGACCAGGCGGTGCTGTCAGGACGGTCCGCGAAGCGCCTCGCCGCAGCAGCCCTCGCGGCTGCGCTCGGCGCGACCTCGGAGCATGCCATGAGCCGGGAGAATGGTCCGAGGGGAGGGATGACGCCGGTTTCGGAACAGGCGGGACACCGCCTCGACCGGCTTCTCGCCGAGACCCGGCTTGCCCGAGGCTACGTCCCAGCGACCACGGCCGACGCCGCGCTATCCGAGGCTCTGTTCGAGCGCCTCCTGCGCGGGGAGCAGGGGGCGGACATCGCCGAGGGATTGGCGCGGATCGGATTCACGTTGGCGAGCGTGACGCTCGGCGGCGAGGCCGCGACGGTGATCCGCGAGGCGGCCGGGCAGCGCACGGGCAAGGGATTGTACGTGCTCCGCCAGGGCGCCGGGCGTCCGACGCCGGTGCTGCTCCAGGCCCCGCACCGCTTCACGGATCTCGACACGGGCAGGATCGTCGCTCGTCTCCTGGAGGAGGGCGGATTCCTGGCGGCGGCCTGGAACACGGTCCCTCGCTGGTACGAGGATGGCGGCGTGCGCATCGACGCGGATCTGGCCCATGTGGAGGTCAGCCACTTCAACGCCTTCACCCGCGCCTTCGCGAAGGTGCATGGGCGGTCCCGCGTGATCCAGATCCATGGGTTCGAACGCGCCAGGCGGAGAAGCGGGGCCGGGGCGCAGGCCGGGGTGATCGTCTCGTCCGGGACGGGGAGACCCGGCAGCGCATCGGCCGAGGTCGCGCGGTGCCTCGAGGGCGCCCTGACGCCCGAGCGCGTTCTGCTCTATCCGGTCGACGTGAAGGAACTCGGGGGCACGACGAATGCGAATGCGGCCGCGCTGCGTGAGCTGAAATTCGACGGCTTCGTCCATATCGAGGTCGCGCGCGAGTTGCGGATCCGCCTCCGGGACGATGAAGAAGCGCGAAAGACGTTCGCGCGCTGCCTCGGTTGACGTTCATTCTGGGATTTCGCAGGCGCCCGCGGGCTTCGCCCAGCTTCAAGCCCCCGTGTCGCAGCGAGGCGATCGCGCACGCTGTCATTCGGGGCACGATGAAGGAAAGAGGGCGTTCGCGGCCGCAGTTGATGAGCGGCCTTTGAACCAACATTGAACTGGACAGTTGTTGGCCTGAACGCCTCCCCCCTTGGTGGCGGTTCTACTCTGAGGAGGTAGTCATGGGTCAACTCTCGGCATTCGTCACATTCGTGTTCCTTACGGCCTCGCCGGCTTGGGCGCAGACGGCGGCTCCGGGCGCGGCCGGGCGCGGCGGCATCGGCGACTACTGGTGGATCATCCTGCTCGTCCTGGCAGCCTTGGCGATCTGGTACTTCATGAAGCGCAACCGGCGCGGCCTCTGAGACCCGGGAAACAGCGGCACGGGACGGCGCGTCGATCTGCCGACCTGATGGTCCTACGGTACCTCCCGAGGAGAGAGCCCGGCGACAGGCCGGGCTCTTTCTCGTTCGAAGGCGGCCGAGACAGGCGACCGCTCGGCCTGCACCACCTCCGGTGGGCTGAGCAAGCCGCCTGGATGGGCTTGTCGGCATGTCAAGCCGCAGGATCCGGAACGTACCCTGAGCGAGGGAGCTTCGCGGCGGGCGAGGGGTCAATCCACTGTGATCAGGCCCAGCCTGATACAGAGCACGGCAGCCTGGATCCGTGACGCGACCCCGGCCTTCCGCATCACGTTGTCGATGTGGAAGTTGACGGTCCGCTCGGAGATCCGAACCAGCGCCGAAATGTCCGACGACGCCTTGCCCTTGGCGACCCAGGTCAGCACCTCCGCCTCCCGGGGCGTCAGCCGAAAATGCGGCTCGTCGGGCTGTGGGCGGCGGCGCTGGAGCTTACTGCGGACGATCTCGACGAGCAGATCGAAATCGATCGGCTTCGTGACGTAGTCGTCGCAGCCCAGTTGGTAGGCCCGCATCTGATTGTCCCGCGCGCCGAAGGCCGTCAGGAACAGGAACGGGATGTCCTGCAGCCGCGGCTTCTCACGTCTGAGTCGCTCCAGCACCTCGAAGCCGGTCAGGCCCGGCATGTCGATGTCGCACAGGACGAGATCGGGCGCGCTCCGGATCGCGTCGAGGCCGGCCAACCCGTTGTCCGCGGTCTCCGTGACGAAGCCGGCCTCCTGGAGCACCTCGGTGAGGAGTTCCAGGATGTCGTGATCGTCCTCGATGCAGAGGATCCTCGGCGGCTCGCTCATGGCAACCGCGTCCCCGCAGGCGTCCGCTTCGACAGTTCCACGGTCACGCTCGTTCCCTGGCCGACGACGCTCGCGATGAGCAAGCGCCCACCGTGAGCCTCTATGATCTGGTTCGCGAAGTAGAGGCCGAGCCCTGTGCCTTTGGTACCCTGGCTGCCGGTGCCCCGGTAGTAGGCTGTCCGCAGACGTGGAAGCTCGTCCTCGGGAATGCCGGGGCCGGTATCCGCCACCGTGAGGCTGACGGTCTCCGGATCAGCCGCACAGCGGACGACGACCTTTCTGCCGTCGCCGGAATATTGCAGGGCGTTGATGAGCAGGTTCTCGAAGACCTGGGAGATCAGATCCCGGTCTGCCCCGACCTCGCCGGTCGATGCCGTCTGCTCGAGCTCGATGCGGTGCCGCCAATCGTCCTTGAACTGCTCGACGATGCCCCTCACGATGGCGAACGCGTCGACGGTGCCGAGGTTGAGTTCCAGATTGCGGTTCTCGAGCGTCGACGCCAGTTGGATGCGGCTGACGACGGCCTGGATCCGGTCCGCCGCCGCGCGGATCTTGTTGGCGCGGGTCGAGATGTCACGCGGCCCGAGCGAGGCCGAGAGGGCAGCCATCCGGTAGGCCTGCCCCTCGATCGTCGTGAGCGCGTTCCCGAACTCATGCGACAGGATGGTGATGAACCGGCGCTGCGTCTCGACCTTCTCACGCTCCTCCGCGATGCGGGCTTCCAGCGCGTCCTGAAAGCGCTTCTGGTTCCACACGAGAACGGCGACGAGCCATTGCGTCGCAACCGCGATAGCCCGGTTTGCGGCGAAGGTGGCGAGGTCCGTCACGAGCAGCGGCGGCTGAAAGAACGAGCCGATCACCGTGAGCATGGAGGCAATCGCCGCATAGAGGAAGCTGCGCTGTGAGCGATGCAGGAGGCTGACGACGATCGGAACGCAGTAGATGAAGGCGATCGATACGTTGTCGGCCGCCGTCATCATATCGCTGAGATAGACGGCCGCCAGCAGAAGCAGGACGATGAAATCGACGGCAGAAATGATCACCCTGTCGTTGCCGAACATGCCTGCTCATCGATCCTTCTTCCGCCCGCGCCCCCCATCCGAGATGTGCCTGGAACGCCGAGCCGGACAGGGACGCGCCCCAGCCCGGAGCATCATAGGCGACACGCCCGCCCGGTCTTCGGCAGACGGGCGTTACATCCTCGATCCGTCCTAGTTATTCGCCAATATAGCTGCCGGACGGTCTCTGCAACCGTTGCAAAGAGCGCGGCGAGGACCAGCACGTCAACCTGTATGACCTGACAGGTGGCGCTTCCTGAACCCCTGCACTACATCAGGTCTGGCCGCTGACGCTGCGGATATTCCCGGCATCGGCAGCATTCCACGCCGCGTTCGCTGCAGGGACGGCAGCGGCGGAACGTCCGCAGACGGCCGCCCTCGGGACGCACGCCACACCCCGGGCCTGCGTGGGCAGGAGCCGGGCCGATCGAAAAGTGGCCGACGGCACGCGCCCGAGGCGGCCAGGAGAGGCGCGCCACCCCGACGGGGCGCGGAGAGCAGCTCACCCATGACGGAATTGTCTGGCGCACCAAGCCGCATGGAAATCCTGATCGACGATCCGGATCTCAAGATCATGTTCGAGCCGGGTTCGAGCGATGCCGCAGTCATCTCGTTCACCGGAATCGGGCACAATCTCGGCGCCATCCAGTTGCCGGAGTTCGGGGAAACTCTCCGGTCGGCAGCTCCGGACTGCCACGTCTACTATGTCATCGACAAGAACAGGGCGTGGTACAACGGCATCGAACTCCGGATCGCCTCCATTCTCGGCAGCCACCTCCGCAACAGTGGCGCGCGTGCGGTCTATACCGTCGGAAACAGCATGGGCGGATTCGGAGCCATCCTGTTCGCAGGGCTGCTGCCGAATGTCAGGAGCGCGATCGCCTTTTCGCCTCAGTCGTCCGTCCATCCGATCTATGTCCCGTCCGAAGTCCGGTGGCAGCATTATGTGCAGCGGATATCGTCCTGGACTGTTCCCGACGTCCTGCCGCTCATGTCCAGGGACGTTCGATACCTGGTCTTCTTCGGGGCCGAGCATGCGATGGACGCCCGGCATGCCGAAAGGTTCACCCGGCTCGGCCCGCCCTCCGCTACCCTATGGAAGATCGAGGGGGACTCCCACGGCGTTGCGGCGAAGCTGAAGCGGAGAGGCCTTATCGTCGATGTCCTCCGCGCAGCGATGTCCCCGTCCGACCACGCGCTCGATGCGGTCGACACGGTGCTGAGCCGGGGGATCTGCTTCCGGCGGAATTCGTGCGGTGGTGAGCCCGCGGACGTGCATCGGGCGGCCGGTGCCGACGGGGCAGGGCTCCGGGCCGGCACGCGGCCCGGGCGCCCCGACGCGCTCGGAGCGTCCGACGCCGCCTCGACGCTCGACAGGATCGCGCGGGCGCTGTCCGCGGCCCTCGGCCTCGGCAGGGGCGCGACCTCCCGAGCGGTCGAGGCACCGGCTCCCGCCAGTCGGGCAGCGCAAGGCACCGAGGCAGACGACTGGGCGCTGCTCTCCCGCGACGAGAGGCGCGCCCGCAGGCGCAGCAGGCTTGCTGCGCTGCCCGAGCACGAACGAGCGGAGGCCGAGGACCAGATCGCGCAAAGGGAGCAGTCGAGAAGGGCGGCGCGAAAGGCCGATCGAGTGGCGGCCCGAAGGCAATGACCCGTTGCATGAGAACCTGTCGCGGCCCTCGAAGGCCCGCGGCCGGTCATGCGGAAGCCCGCGGCCCCCACAGGATGATGGCGGCGCCTGCCAGGCAGAAAGCGGCGCCTATCAGGTCCCACCGGTCCGGCCGCGTCCCCTCGACGGTCCAGAGCCACGCCAGTGACGCCGCGATGTAGATGCCGCCGTAGACCGCGTAGGCGCGGCCGGCCTGGTCCGCGGGCGCAAGGGCCAGGAGCCAGGCGAAGGCTGCGAGCGACGCCAGCCCCGGCACGAGCCAGAGCGGCGACTTCTCGAGCCGGAGCCAGGCCCAGAAGGAGAAGCATCCGGCGATCTCGGCCAGCGCGGCCGCCGCGTAGATCGGAAGGGCGGTCACCGGCTTTGCTCCCTCGGCTTCAGGCCCGATCGTCTGCCGCTGGTAAGGCCAGGGCGGTCCGTCGGGAGCCGCTAGTCCAGGGCGATCTGCGTGCCCTTGGCGCCATTGAGGAGCCGTCTCAGGTGGAAGCTCGCCAGGCAGTCGTCCGCGTAGGCCCCGACCAGAGCCGCGAAGGCCGGCATGGCCGTCGGGTCGCCCGTTTCGAGCTTGCCGAAGGCGTCCGTGTAGGCCGCCACGGCGGTCTCGTCGACGCCCGCGACCGGCAGGGGCTCGAAGGCCCGCAGGGGCTCGGCGCGGCCGCGCAGGACGAGGTTGCCGATGGGTCGGCCGCGGAAGCCTTCCGCCTGCTCCGCGAGGCTGGCGCTGACGCAGATCCGGGTGCCCAGCGACTTGTTGGCGGTCTCGAGCCGCGCCGCCGTGTTGATGGTGTCGCCGTAGGCCGTGTAGTCGAAGAACCGCCCGCCGCCGAAATTGCCCACGATCGCGGGGCCGGCATGGGCGCCGATGCGGGTGACCCCGACCTCGACCCCGCGCTCTCGCCAGCGGCGGCGGAAATCCTCCGCGCAGGCGTCGAGGGCCAGCGCGCAGGCGACCGCGCGGGTGGCATGGTCCGGCTGGTCCCCGGGCGCGCCGAACAGCACGTGCAGGGCGTCGCCGATGATCTTGGCGACCGTGCCCTCGTGCTCGAAGACGATGTCGGTCATCAGGCCGAGATATTCGTTGAGCAGGGGCGTGAGGTCGGCGGGATCGAGCGATTCGGCGAGAGTCGTGAAGCCGGCGATGTCGGTGAACAAAGCCGCCACGTCCCGGCGCCGGCCGCTGAGGTCGACGGCATCCGCATCGCTCACGAGCCGCTCGGCGAGCTTCGGCGAGAAGTAGCGCGACAGGGAGGCGTGCGCGCGCTCGGCGGCCGACAGGCGCCGCCGCGCCTCGCGCAGGATCTCCACGTGACGAACCGTCTTTTCGATCGTGGTTTCGAAGTCGCCGAAATCGATCGGCTTGGTGAGGAAGTCGAACGCGCCCCGGTTCATGGCGGTGCGGATGTTGGCCATGTCGCCGTAGGCCGACACGATGATGGTCGAGAGCTTCTCCTCCGCCTCCTGGATCTTGGCGAGAAGCGACAGCCCGTCCATGCGCGGCATGTTGATGTCGCTCACCACCAGGTCGACATCCGGGTTCTGCGCCAGGGTGGCGAGCGCCTCGATGCCGTCATGGGCGAACAGGAAGCTGACCTGACCGTCGCGGATCTGCCGGCGGAACTTCTGCACCACGAGCGCTTCGAGATCGGGTTCGTCGTCCACGACCAGGATCTTCGCCATCATGCGCCCGCTGCTCCGCCGACCCGGGCATCGATCTCGGACCGCAGCGCCGCGAAGTCGATCGGCTTGGTGAGGAGTCCGTCGGCGCCCCGCTCCAGCGCCACCCGCCGCGTCTCCGGATCGCCGTAGGCCGTGATCATCAGCACGGGCAGGTCCGGCCGCTCCTGCTTGATCCGGGGCAGGAGCTCGAGGCCGCTCATGCCCGGCATGTTGATGTCGGAGACGAGGAGGATGAGGCTCCGGCCGTCAACCTCGACGATCTTCCGCAGCGCCTCGTCGGCGGAGAGCGCGAAATCGAGCACGAAGCGCCCGGCGCGCAGCTCGCGGCGGAACTGCTGCCGGAAAAGCTCTTCCACGTCGCTCTCGTCGTCGACCACGAGGACCCGCACCGTCACGAAGCCCTCCCGGAGTCGCGACGTTCGGTCATGAGGGCCTCCGGAGCATCGACCATGGGGGGGGTCATGACGCCCTCCTGGCGTCGATGGCGTGGGCGGCGCGCGGCAGGGTGATGACGAACTCGGTGAACGCGCCCGGCTCCGTCTCGACCGCGATGGTGCCGCCGTGCTGCTTCACGACGATGTCGTGGCTCAGCGAGAGGCCGAGCCCCGTTCCCTCGCCGGCAGGCTTGGTCGTGAAGAAGGGGTTGAACATCTTGGCCTTGACCTCGTCCGGAATGCCGGTGCCGTTGTCGCGGATGCGGATCTCGACGCCGTCCTCGAGCGCCCTGGTGGAGGCGCTCAGGGTCGGCTCGTAGGACGGGTCTCCGCCCTCGGTCTTCTTCTTGGCAGCGGCGTAGAAGCCGTTGGAGACGAGGTTGAGCAGCACCCGGATGAACTCCTGGGGAAAGATCTCCACCGATCCGACCGCGGGATCGAAGGACTTCTGCAGGGTGACGTTGAAGCCCGGCTTCTCGGCCCGGGCGCCGTGATAGGCGAGGTTCAGGCTTTCCTCCACGGTGGCGTTGAGATCGACGCTGCGCCGCTCGCCCGAGCCCTCGCGCGAATGCAGCAGCATGTTCTTGACGATGGAATCGGCCCGCCTGCCGTGATGCACGACCTTGTCGAGGTTGCCGCGGAGCAGACCCGTAATCTCCTCGATGTCGGCGCGCGTCTTGTCGTCGAGGGGAGCGCCGGCCAAAGCCTCCTGCAGTTCCTCGACGAGCTCGCTCGACAGGGACGAGAAGTTGTTGACGAAGTTCAGCGGGTTCTTGATCTCGTGCGCGATGCCGGCGGTGAGCTGGCCGAGCGAGGCGAGCTTCTCGGTCTGGACGAGGCGGTCCTGCGCGGCCTGCAGGTCCTCGAGCGAGCGCTTCAGCTCCTTGGTCCGGCGTTTCACCGCCTTGAAGAGGCGGGCGTTCTCCATGGCGATGACGGCCTGGTCCGCGAAGCTCGCGATCAGGTCCACCTGCCGCTCGGTGAACGGCTTCACCTCGGGCCGGGTGAGCACGAAGACGCCGATCGGCGTCCCCTCCCGGAGCAGGGGAACGCCGAGGTTCGTCCGGTAGCCCCCGTGCTTCTGGTGGCCCGTCGCGGTGTATTCGGGATCGGCGAGCACGTCGGCGACATGGATCGTCCGCCCCTCCAGCGCCACCCGGCCGGCCGTGCTGCCGCGGTCGGCCCGGAAGGGGTTGGCGCGGGCGAATTCTTCGAATTCCGGCGAGAAGCCGTGATTGGCCACGAGGCGATAATCGTCCCCGTCCCGCTGGAAGATCACGCCCTTGTCGGCGTCGCACAGGCGGACCGCCGAGGCGCACAGCGTATCGAGCACCGTCTGGAGATCGAAGGCCGAGCGGCTGATCACCTTCAGCACGTCGGCGGTCGCGGTCTGCTGCTCCAGCGCCTCGCTCAGCTCGCGCGTCCTGGCCTCGACCTCCTCGAACAGGCGCACGTTCTCGATCGCGATCACGGCCTGGTCCGCGAAGGTCTGGACGAGCTCGACCTGCCGGTCGCTGAAGGCCCCCGGGGTCCGGCGCGGCATGGCGAACACGCCGATCACCTCGCCCTGCCGCAGCAGGGGCACCGCCAGCATGGCGCGGTAGCCGGCGCGGTCGCGGGCTTCCGAGAAGGTGTATTCCGCATCCTCCAGGGCATCCGCGACATTCACCACGGCGCCGGTGACCGCCGCGCGGCCGGAAAACGTCTCGCGCCCCGGCTTGAACGGGTTCGCCCGCATGAAATCCAGATAGCCCGGCGGCGTGCCGTAGCTCGCCTCGGGAAGGAACACGCCGTCCTTGGCGAGAGAAATGAGGCCCATCTCGGCCTTGCAGAGGTGGCAGGCGGATTCGATCAGGGTTTCGAGCACGGTCCTGAGATCGAAGGCCGAACGGCTGATCACCTTCAGGACTTCGGCGGTCGCCGTCTGCTGCTGCAACGCCTCGTTGAGGTCGCGGGTGCGCTCCTCGACCTTCGCCTCGAGGGTCTCGTAGGAGTCCTGGATCCGGCTCGCCATGAGATTGAAGCGGTCGGCGAGCGTCTCGATCTCGTCGCCGGTGCGGATCGCGATGCGCTGCGAGAGGTCGCCCTGGCCGAAGCGCTCGGCGCCGCCCTGCAGGCGCTGGATCGGGTCCGCCATGCGGCGGGCCAGGAAGGTGCCCGCGGTCAGGGCGAGCACGAGGCCCAGCGCGAGCAGGATCCCGGTCTGGGTAAGGGCCGTGTAGACCGGCGCCATCGCCTCGCGGACGGGCGACTGCACGAACACGATCCAGCCGAGCCGCGGGATCGCGTCGTAGGCGGTCAGGACCGACTGGCCGTCGAGGCTCTCGCCGATCGCGGCGGTGCTGGCCTGGGGCTGGCCGCTTCGGAGCGCCTGCGGCGTGGGCGGCGGCGAGGCCAGCGCGGCGGCGATCTGCGGCATGCGCGACAGGTCCGTGTCGCGCAGGACGAGGCTCATGTCGGGATGGGCGATGAGCTTGCCCTGCGCGTTGACCACGAAGGCATGGCCCTGCTCGCCGATGCGGATGCTGTCGATCACGTCCCAGATCAACTTCAGGTTGACTTCTGCGACGGTGACTCCGGCGCTGCGCCCCGCATGGGCGACGGCGAGCGTCATGTAGGGCTCGGAGCCGCGCCGGAAGTAGACCGGGCCGAACCACACCTTGTCGGCGACGGCTTTGGTGAAGCGCGGATCGGCGGAGAAATCCGCGTTGCTCCCGACCGCGTCCGGTTCGAGCCGGGAGACCTTGAGCTGCTCGCGGCCGTTTCCGTCGAGGTAGGACAGTTCGGTGATCGGCGGCGCCTGCCGGAGCAGGCGGATGAAGTCGTAGCGCTGCTGCTCGATCCCGATCCGCCGCCATTCCTGCCGGGTCGTCCAGCCGATCTGGCTTTCGATTTCCGAAACGAACTGGTCGATGCGCTCCGAGGCCGCGTGCGCCTTCTCCTGCTGCACCCGCAGGGCCGCGCGCTTGGCCTCCTCGTAGCTGAGCCAGAGGTTGACGGCGCCGTTGACGAGGAGGACCAGGGTCACGAGGCCCACGAAGGCCGCGGCGAACTTGAGGGCGAGCGGGACCTTGCGGACTACGCGGGCGCTATCGGGCGCCGTGCCCAGGGCGGTGGCCGGCAGCTCCTGGACGGCCGCGAGGGTCATTCGATCACCTCGTCGGCGCGGGCGAGGAGGGCGGGCGGGACGGTCCAGCCGAACCGCCTGGCGGCGGCGAGGTTGATTGCGAGCTTCGTCTCGGTCGGCTGCTCGATCGGCAGTTCGGCCGGGCTCGCGCCCCTGAAGATGCGATCCACGAAATATGCCGCCCGGCGCATGTTGGCGTCCTGATCGATGCCCAGCGACAGCACCGCTCCGGCCCGGGCCGACGTGACGAGATCGCCCATCACCGGCAGCCCGGCTTCGTTCGCGGACGCCACGATCTGGGGTGCGCTGGAGCTGAAGATCGGCTGGACGATCACCGCCTCGACGCCGTCGCGCCGCATGGACTCGAACAAAGCGGCATCGATCGCCCTTGCGCCCTCGGCCAGGCGCACCACGAGCTTCAGCCCGGCGCGGTCCGCTTCCGCCTGCGTCTCCCGCACGAAGCGGATGGTGTTGGAATCCGTGGACGAACCCAGGAAGCCGATCGTCTTCAGACCCGGCCTGATCTCCCGAATGAGGTCGATGCGCTTGCCGGCCAGTTCCGGGCCGAGGATCGTCCGGCCCGTGAGGTTGCCGCCCGGGCGCGCCAGGCTCTGGGCGAAGCCGGCGGCGATGGGATCGGAGACGGAGGTCATCACGATCGGGACGGATCCGGCCTCCTGCTTGGCGAGGGCGATCGTGGGCGTGGCCGTGACGACGAGGATGTCCGCCTTGTCCTGCACGAGCTTGCGCACGACCGCGCGGGTGCGCTCCTGATCCCCGTCCGTGAAGTGCGTCTCGATCGCCATGTCCCGGCCGTCGACGTAGCCGAGGTCGCGCATCCCCCTCCTGAATTCTTCGGCCCATGCGCTGCTCATGGGCGAGGCGGGCGAGGTCATGGTCACGAAGCCGATCCGCTTCGGGGCGCTCGCCTGCGCCAGCCCGAGCCCCGGCCACAAGGCCGCGCCGGAGGCCGCGGCCAGGAACGTGCGCCGTCTCATGGGATCACCGCGATCGCAGGGGCCGGAAGGCCGGGAGGGGGCCGGACGGCGGCACGGCCGGGTCGGCCGGTGGATTCGCGTCGCCTCATCCGATTCCCCAATGGAGGTTGTGGAACGCCAACCTTACTCCCCCACAGGCGAAGAGGAAGAGCCTCATTTCGCGGTGGCATCGATCCCGCGTCTCCAGGCGCGGGCCGTCCTCGCGCTCCGCGGGTGAGAGGGGTATGCTCCCCCCGCTTGATCGGACCTCGGGACGGAGACGACCTCATGCGGCGGCGGGACCTTCTCGTGCTCTTCGGCGGGACCGTCGGCTGGCCGGCCGCGGCTCCGGCGCAGCAGCCGGCGCCGCCCCTGGTCAGGTTCCTCCGCAGCACGCCGGCGGCGCCGTTCGCGGGCCTCGTCGCGGCGTTCCGCAAGGGCCTGAGCGAGGCGGGGCTCGTCGAGGGGCAGACCGTGACGGTCGACTACCGCTGGGCCGACAACCAGCTCGACCGGCTGCCGGGGCTCGCGGCCGATCTGGTCGGCCGCGAGGTCGCCGTCATCGTCGGCAACGGCCTGGCCGTCCGGGCCGCCAAGGCGGCGACCTCGACGATCCCGGTCGTGTTCGTTCTCGCCGACGACCCCGTCGAGAGCGGCCTCGTGGCGAGCCTCAGCCGGCCGGGCGGCAACATCACGGGCGTTACCTTCTTCGCCGGAGCGGCCCTCAACCTGAAGCGCCTGGAACTGCTGCACGAGGTCGCTCCGAAGGGCCTTCCCATCGCGGTGCTCCTCGATCCCAACTACCCGGAAGGGGCCGACATGAGCGGGATCGAGGCGGCGGCCCGGGCCCTCGGCCGCCCCGCGAAGGTCGTGACCGCAGCCGGTCCGCGCGAGCTCGAGGAGGCGTTCGCGGCCATGATCCGGGCGGGGGCCGGCGCGGTCCTGGTGAGCGGCAGCTCGTTTTTCACGAGCCAGCGCCAGGCGATCGTCGCCCTCGCGGCGCGCCATGCTCTTCCCGCGATCTACGACCTGCGCGACTACGTCGAGACCGGCGGCCTTGCGAGCTACGGGGCCAGCATTTCGGAAGCCTACCGGCAGGCCGGCCAGTATGTCGGGCGGATCCTCGGCGGCGCCAGGCCTTCCGAGATGCCCGTGCTGCGGTCGACGGCATTCGAGATGGCGATCAACCTGAAGACCGCCAGGGCGCTGAACCTGACCATTCCGCCCACTCTCCTCGCGCGTGCCGACGAGATCATCGAGTAGGAGCGCAGGGGCATGGTCTGCGCGGTCCGGGAAATTGTGTCCCGGCCCTGATCGCCCCTCGGCGCGCCCCGCGGTGTCGAGAGCGCGGGCGATGAACCGGAGACGGAGACGACGCCGTCGGCCCCGGTGACGGGCGGGACGCCCCGCTGCGCCGCCTGCCACGAATTGCTCTTGACTACCCCTGCGGCAGACCTGTCACCCCATTTGCAAGTGGTCGTTGTATTTTGGGCTGCCGAGGGAGATCCACAATGGCCCAAGGAGCGCTGTGGCGTAAATCGCCCTCCAGATCCGCAGGAGGAGGAAGCGCCGGACCTGTCTCGGCCTGCGACTGGTCGGCGACCCCGCTCGGCCCGGTCGAGACCTGGCCGCAGCCGCTTCGAACGTTGCTCCGGACTCTGCTCAAGGCCAGGCAGCCGATGCTTCTCGCCTGGGGGCCGGATCTCATCAGCCTCTACAACGACGCCTACAGCCCGATCCTGGGGGAGCGGCACCTGAAAGCGCTCGGGAAGCCGCTCGCCCAGACCTGGGCCGGGATCTGGTCGGTCATGAAGCCCCTCGTGGATCGGGCCCTCTCCGGCGAGAGCCTGTGGTCGGAGGACCTGCCGCTCGTCACTTTTCGCCACGGCTATGAGGAGATCGCCTACTTCACCTTCTCCTTGAGCCCCGTCGAGGACGAAACAGGCGCCGTCGCGGGCCTGCTCTGCGCCTGCACGGAGTCGACCGCCAAGGTTCAGGCCGAGGCGGCCCTGCGCCGGCGCGAAGCCGAAGCCTCCCTCACGGCCGTTCGCCTGCAGTCCCTGTTCGACCAGACCCCCGGCTTCCTCGCGGTGCTGCGAGGACCGGACCACGTCTTCGAGATGGCGAACCAGGCCTATCAGCGCCTCGTCGGGTCCCGCGATCTCATCGGCAGACCGGTCCGGGATGCGCTGCCCGAGATCGTGCAGCAAGGCTTCACCGACCTTCTCGACCGGGTCTACGCCACAGGCATCGCCCACATCGGCGAAGGCGCACGGATCCTGCTCGGGACGGATCCGGACCGGCCCCCCGCCTCGCGGTTCCTCGACTTCATCTACCAGCCGATCCGCGAAGCGGACGGCTCCGTCGGAGGCGTCCTGGTCCAGGGGCACGACGTCACCGAGCAGAAGCTGGCCGAGGAAGCGCTGGCCCGACGCGATCAGATCCTGACGACGGCGCTCTCGTCCGGGCGTTCGGTGGCGTTCGAGGTCAATGTCCAAACCGGGACGCTGACCTATTCGGATTCGAGCCGGAGCGCTCTTCACTTCAGATCGGTGCCGCTCGAGGATTACATGGCCTGCGTCCACGAGGAGGACCGCGAGGCTGTCGCTCTGACCCTTCAACGGGCGCTCGCCACCGGCCAATCCGAGCAGGTCGAAGCCCGCTTCGCGGTCCCGGACGGCAAGCCGATCTGGCTCGGCATCCGCCTGCAGGCAATGCCCGGCGGAGACGGGGAGGGCCCGTCGCTCGCGGGCATCAGCACCGACATCACCGAGCGCAAGGATACGGAGGCGCAGATCGCCTTCCAGGCCAGTCTCCTCGACGCGGTCGGCCAGTCCGTGATGGCGACGGACCTGGACGGCAGGATCATCTACTACAACACGTTTGCCGAGAGGCTTTACGGCTGGTCGGCGGACGAGGCGACGGGCCGCCACGTCGCGGAGCTGACGTCGGGCAACGACCCCGCGAAGTCCGCAGCCGCCATGGCGTTCCTGGCGAGCGGCGGCAGCTGGTCGGGCGAGTTTCCGGCCAAGCACAAGGACGGCTCGACGTTCCCCGCCTACGTGACGGACTCCCCCATCTACGACGGGTCGGGCCGCCAGATCGGGGTCATGGGCGTATCCCATGACCTCCGCCAGCAGAAGCAGGTGGAAGCGGAGTTGCGGGAGAAGTCCGCCTTTCTCGAAGCCACCCTGGAGAACATGGACCAGGGCATCATGGTCATGGGCCCGGAGGGCCGCGTCACGCTGTTCAATCAGCGGGCGCTGGACCTCCTCGAACTCCCGAGAGATTTCATCGCCGCGCACCCGCTGGTCTCGGAGATCAAGCAGGTGCAGCGGCAGCGCGGCGAGTTCGATCATCCAGGCTGTGCCGGTCTCGGGCTGCAGGAGAGCGAAAGCTTTCTCACCGATCCGCCGCTCTACGAGCGCGTTCGGCCGGACGGCACGGTCATCGAGTTCCGGACCGTTCTCCTGCCGCATGGCGGCGCGGTCCGCACCTACACCGACATCACGGCGCGGCGGCAGGCCGAAGAGGACCTTCGTGAAAGCGAGGAGCGCTACCGCGCCCTCGTGCACGCCACGGCCTCCATTCTGTGGCGGGCGGGGCCGGACGGATCGATCTTCCACATCGGCGGTTTCGACGGGTATTCCGGCCCGCTCGAGGATCTGCACGGTTTCGGATGGCTCAATCTGGTGCACCCCGACGATCGCGAGCAGCTCGTCCGGGAATGGCGGGCCATCGTGGCTTCGGGCAAGCCGGGCGAGAGCGTCTACAGGTTCATGGGTCCCGGCGGCGAGTACCGGTGGGTCTGCTGCCGCGCCGCACCGCTCACGCGCCCGGACGGCACCATCCGGGAGTGGGTCGGCACCCTGGGCGACATCCACGAGCAGCAGCACGCCGAGGAGGCGCTCCGTCAGAGCCGGGAGGAGCTGCGGGCGGCTCTGGACGCGAACCGCAACATCTTCGATCACTCCCTCGACGTGATCTGCACCATCGACGAGCACGGCGCCTTCGTCCATGTCAGCCCGCGGGCCGCCGACGTCTGGGGCTATGCTCCGGAGGAGCTCATCGGGCGCCACTACATCGATCTCGTCCATCCCGAGGATGTGGAGAAGTCCAAGGCCGTCACCGAGCAGATCATGGCAGGCGTGCCGACCTTCGCGTTCGAGAACCGCTTCATCCGCAAGGACGGCTCCGTGGTGCCCCTGCTCTGGTCGGCGGCCTGGGAGGCCGAGCACGGCACGATGTTCTCCATCGCCCGCGATCTGACGGAGCGGCTCCAGGCCGAGGAGCGGCTCCGCCAGGCCCAGAAGATGGAGGTCGTCGGGCAGCTGACGGGCGGAGTCGCGCACGACTTCCGCAACCTCCTGACCGTCATCCTCGGCAATGCCGAGATCCTGGCCGAGGCCCCGCCGGATCCGGGCCAGGCGCAGGAACTCTCGAAGATCATCCTGCAGACGGCGGAACGCGGGGCGGAGTTGACCCAGCATCTCCTCGCCTTCGGGCGGCGGCAGACCCTCAGGCCGGTTCGCCTGCACCTCGACGAGGTCGTGCACGGGATGATGCCGCTGTTCCGGAGAACGATCGGCGAGGACATCGAAGTCCGGACGGAGTTCGCCCGCAGCAAGCTCGCGGCCCTGGTCGACCGGAACCTCCTGGAGAATGCGATCCTCAACCTGGCGGTCAACGCCAGGGATGCCATGCCGACCGGCGGCCTGCTCACGATCCAGACGAGCCAGAGAGGGGCCGGTCCCGGGGAGGGGTCTCTCCCCGTCGGGCAGGACGTGGTCGTGGTGACGGTCTCCGATACCGGCACCGGCATGTCCCCGGAGGTCCTCGGTCGCGTCTTCGAGCCGTTCTTCACCACCAAGGAGGTCGGCAAGGGCTCGGGGCTGGGGCTCTCCATGGTCTACGGCTTCGCCCAGCAATCGGGCGGCCACGTCTCGATCGAGAGCCGGCCCGGACAGGGCACCGCCGTCCCCATCGTCCTCCCCGCCGTCGTGAGCAAGGACCGGGAGGCCGACAGGGTCGATCACGCTCGTGCCGCTCCGCGCGGCAGGGAGCGCGTGCTGGCCGTGGAGGACGAGCCCCACGTCCTGCAGTTCGTCGCCTCGCAGTTGCTCGGCCTGGGCTACGAGGTCACGGCCGTGGCCGACGGCCCGGACGCCCTGGCGGTCTTGAGCCAGGACAGCAGCTTCGATCTCCTCCTCTCGGACATCGTCCTGCCGAAAGGCATGTCGGGCGTCGAGCTCACGAAGGCGGCAAGAGGGCTGAAGCCGGACCTCAAGGTGCTCTACACCTCCGGCTATCCCGAGGACGTTTTCCGCAATCACGAGATCGACCACGACATCCGCCTCCTGCGCAAGCCCTACCGCCGCAAGGAGCTGGCGGCCGCCCTGCGGGAGGTGCTGGACGGAACCCGAACGCAGCCTTGAGAAGCGGGATGCCCGCCGACGGAACCCGGAGCCCACGAGTCGATGACGATCAGCAAGATGCATACGGGCATACCGGGCCTCGACGCGATTACCCATGGCGGATTGCCGATGGGCCGTCTCACGCTCGTGACCGGCGACACCGGGTCGGGAAAGACGATCCTGGGCCTGCAGACACTGGTCCAGGGGGTGGGACGGTTCGATGAGCCGGGGGTGTTCGTCTCCTTCGAGGAGCCCCCCGAGGAGGTGGCCGCCCACGCGCGCGGTTTCGGCTGGCGCGTCGTTCCCTGGAGCGGCCAGCAGGCGGCGCCCGGCGCCGGCGGGGCCATCCCCGCCATCGACGCCTGCCCGTCTCCCGATACGATGTATGCGGGCCAGTTCGACCTTTCCGGCCTGCTCGCGGCCCTCACGGCAGCGGTCGAGCGAACGTCGGCCAAACGCGTGGTGCTCGACGGGCTCGACGTGCTCCTCGATCTGCTCGACGACCCGCGCCAGCGCCGCCGGGAAATCCTGCGCATCGCCGACTGGAGCCGCACGAGCCGCACCACCACGGTCATCACGGCCAAGGAGGCGGAGGCCGGAGGAGCCCAGGAGGGCTACGAGTTCCTCAAATACATGGTCAGCTCGGCCATCGTCCTGAAGCTGCGACCGCAGGAAGGGGGCAGCGAGCGCACGGTGCGGGTGCTGAAGATGCGGGGCTCGCGCCATTCGTCCGCCGAGCACCCCCTGATCATCCGCGACAGCGGCATCGTCATCGGGGACGTGGGCTCCAACCGGCGCGCCTACGAGGCTCCCGCCGAGCACGTGTCGTCGGGCGTCGGCCGGCTCGATACCATGCTGGGCGGGGGCTACCACCGGGGCTCCAGCATCCTGATCTCCGGGGCTCCCGGGACGTCGAAGACGACCCTCGGCGGCGCCTTCATCGATGCGGCGTGCAGCCGGGGCGAGCGGGGCCTGCTGATCTCCTTCGACGAAGCCTTCGCGCAGATCGAGCGCAATCTCGCCTCGGTGAACATCCATCTCCAGCGGCACGTGGACAGCGGCCTGCTCGCGACGGCCGGCCTGCGCACCGGCCGCCTGAGCGCGGAGGAGCATTTCCACCAGATCATCGAGATGGTGGAGGCCCACAGGCCCGACGCCCTGGTGATCGATCCGATCTCGGCTCTCGACAAGGTCGTGGGTCAGGAGCTTGCGGGAGACCTGGCCGAGCGCCTGATCGACGAGGCCAAGGGACGTAGCATCACGATCCTGATGACGTCGCTTCTGGAAAGCGCCAACGGGCATCAGGAGAGCACGAAAGCGCAGATCTCCAGCATCGCCGACACATGGATCCAGCTCTCCTTCGCGATCCAGAACGGGGAACGCAACCGGGCGCTCACGATCATCAAGTCGAGGGGCAACGATCACTCGAACCAGGTTCGCGAGCTGGTGCTGTCCGACCAGGGCATCACGCTGGTGGACGTCTACGCCCAGGGCGGCGCCCTCCTGATGGGCACGGCCCGTCTGGAAAGGGAGCAGACGGACCGGATGGAGGAGGAAGCGCATCGACGCGAGGCCGAACTGGCCGAGCAGGAGGTCCGGGAGACCGAAGCCCGCCTGCGGGCGCGGCAGCAGGAGATCGAGGCCGAGCTGAAGACGCTGGAGAGGCGGCGGCAATCGCTCCAGGGCGCGGAGGCAGCCCGGCAGAGCCGGCGCGACGAGGTCCGCCAGAGGCTGCTGGAACTCCGCCACGCGGACATCGTGCCGTCGGATCGGGACGGCAAGGGTCATTGAGGCGAACGGTCGTGACCGAAGGTCCCACTCCACCCGCCCTGGCCTTGCGCCTCTACATCGCCGGGGAGACGCCGAACTCGCTTCAGGCGCTCTCCAACCTCCGCACGCTGCTGGAAGGCAGGCCGCACCGCCTGGAGATCGTGGACGTCCTCCTCTTCCCGGAGCGGGCGCTCGAGGAGGGCGTGTTCGTGACGCCGACGCTGGTCCGCGTGTCGCCCGAGCCCGAGCGAAGCATCGTGGGCTCGTTGACGCCGCCCTACAGCGTTCTGGCGGTGCTGCTGGGGACCTGACGCGGCGGGAGCCGTGTCGGCAGCCGGGACTCAGCGGATGTTGAGCGCCGCCTTGATGTCGGCCTCGCTCAGGCCGCCCTTCATGGGCGCGTCGAAGCTTGCTTCCGTCACGTCGATGATGAGCCGCCGGATGAAGTCGCTGCCCTCGCGGGCGCCGTCATAGCGGTTCTTGAAACAGCACTCCCATTCCAGCGTCGCCCAGCCGTCGAAGCCGAGGCCGGTCAGGCGCGAGAAGATCGTCCTGAAGTCGATCTGCCCGTCGCCGGGAGAGCGGAAGCGGCCCGCCCGCTGGAGCCAGGCGTTGTACCCGCCGTAGACCCCCGTGCGGGCCGAACGCTGGAACTCCGCGTCCTTGACGTGGAAGGCGCGGATGCGCTCGGCATAGGCATCGATGAAGCCGATGTAGTCCATGTGCTGCAGGAACAGGTGGCTCGGATCGTAGAGCAGCCGGCAGCGCGGGTGATCGTCGACGAGCGCCAGGAAGCGCTCGAAGGTGGAGCCGTCGTGCAGGTCTTCCGTGGGGTGCAGCTCGAAGCAGATGTCGACGCCCTCGCGGTCGCCGGCGTCGAGGACCGGGCGCCAGCGGCGCGCCAGCTCCTGGAACCCGGCCGCCACGAGCTCCGCCGGGACCGGAGGGAAGGGGTAGAGATAGGGCCACAGCAGCGAGCCGCTGAAGGTGACGAGCCGGTCGAGGCCGAGGCGCGCGGAGGCCTTCACGCTCAGGAGCATCTGGTCGAAGGCCCATTGGGTCCGGCGCGCCGGGTTGCCGCGGAGCGCGGGCGGCGCGAGCACGTCCTGGGTGATGTCGTAGGCCGGATGCACGGCCATGAGCTGGCCCTGCCGTCCGCTGGTCAGCTCGGCGATCTCCAGGCCGTGGCGCGCGAGCACGGCGCGCACGTCGTCGCAATAATCCTGGCTCTCCGCGGCCCGCGCGAGATCGAAGATGTGCGGGACGAAGGTCGGGATCTGGAGCGCCTTGAAGCCGAGCCCCGCCGCGAAGGCGCAGATGCCCTCCAGGGTGCCGAGCCGCGCGTCGGCGTCGATATACTGGACGATGAACAGGGCAGGGCCCTTGATGGTCCGCATGCGACAGGTCCTTCGAGAATGGGGAAGGCAGAGGGTGGCTAGCCGACGCCCTTGGAGCGCACGCGGGAGGCCGTTTCGCGCTCGGCCCGCTTGCAGCGCATCGGCGGCAGGCCCCGGTCCATGAGATCCATGTCCTCGAGGACCATGTCGCCCATGCGCCGGAGCGCGGAAGGGAGGCCGCCCGCCCGGTGGGCCGAGCGGATGAAGCCGTCGAGGCTTCGGACGGGATGGTCGAGGGGCAGGGGCTCCTCCGGAAAGACGTCGCTCGCGGCCACGATGCGGCGGCTGCGCACCGCTTCCATGAGGTCGTCGAAATCCACCGCGTCGGCGCGGCTGAGCAGGATGAGGGCGGCACCCTCCCGCATGCGGGCGAAGTCGGGCGCCGCGAGGAACCCCCGGTTCTCCGTCGTGACCGCAGCCATCACGAAGACGAAGTCGCTCCCGCTCAGCACCGCGTCGAGGCTCGCGGGCTCGGTGCCGTGCTCGACGAGGATCGAGGGCGGGAGCCACGGGTCGTAGACCCGGACCCGCGGCCGGAAGCCGGCGAGGAGCCGGTTGAGCGCGCGGCCGAGATCCCCGAACCCGATGATGCCGACATCCGATCCGCCCAGCAGCCTCGCTCCCTCGTTGCTGCGGCGGCCCCAGACCTCCCGGCCCCGGCGGAAATCCTCGTCGGCCGGGATGATCCCCCGCGCGAGGTTCAGCGCCAGCGCGATCCCCATCTCGGCGACCGGCTCGGCGAACACCGCGCCCGTGGTGACCACGTGGATCCCGCGCTCGAACAGGGTCTCGTAGGGCATGTTGCCGACGAGGTTGCCCTCCACGTTGAAAACGCATCGGAGCGACCGCAGCCGCCGCAGGAGGTCGGCCGGAATCGGCGGCTGGCCCAGGATGTAGCGCACCGAGCCGAGGCGTTCGTCGTTCAAGGACCCGATCGCGGCGGGCTCGGCCTCGACCACGTCGTAGGCGGCGTGGAGCCGCGCACGGGCCTCGGGCGAGAAGATGAGGTCGAGCGTCCGCGGATGGGGCGCGCTCAGCACCACGGGCCTTTCGGTGGACACGGTCACCTCCTTGCAGCGGGCATAAACGGCGCCAGGTGGGTTCCAGGAGGTGGCTAGCTTTCGCGGCAGGCCGCCCAGGTGCCGCTCTCCGAGGAGGACAGGCAGGCATCGATGAAGGCGAGGCCCGCCACGCCGTCCGCGACGGTCGGGATGTGCGCGGCGAGGGGGTCCGGCTCCGCGCCGGCGATGCGCGCGGCCACGAGTTCGGCGAAGTCGCGGTAGAGGTTCGCGAACGCCTCGAGAAAGGCCTCCGGGTGCCCCGGCGGCAGGCGCGAGGCGCGGCGGGCGAGCGGGTGCAGGGTCGGCAGGCCGGCGGAGCGCACCTCCGCGGGCGCGTTCGGGCGCATGACGAAGAGCTGCGTCGGATTCGCCTGCTCCCAGCGCAGGCCCCCGGCCTCGCCGTAGGCCTCGATCAGGATGCGGTTCTCGGCGCCCGAGGCCGCCTTGCTGGCGAGGAGCATGCCGCGCGCTCCGCCCTGCATCCGCAGGACGACCGACGCGGTGTCGTGGGCACTGCGGCCCGGCACCACGGCCCCCACGTCGGCGAGCACGGCCTCGACGGGGGTGCCGAGGACGTAGGTCGCCAACTGGTGCGCATGGGTGCCGATGTCGCCGAGCACGTGGCTGGGCCCGCCCTTGCCTGGATCGAGGCGCCATTTCATGCGCGCGGGCATGCGCTCCGGATGATCCTCGACGCGCGCGCCGAGGGAGCCCTGGAGATAGGTCACCTGCACGAGATGGACCCGGCCGATCTCGCCTGCCGCGATCGCGGCGCGGGCTTCGCGCACCATGGCGTAGCCCGAATAATTGTGGGCCAGGCAGAAGACGCGGCCGCTCTCCCGCACGGCCGCCGCGAGCCTGCGGCCGCTCCCGCTGTCGTTCGCGAGCGGCTTCTCGCACAGGACGTCCCAGCCGGCCGCCAGGGCCTGCTCCGCGAAATCCGCATGGGTGTCGTTCGGGGTCATGATCGCGACGGCATCGATCCCGTCCGCCCGCGCCGCTTCGCCCGCGACCATGGCGGCCATGTCGGGATAGGCGCGCGGGATCCGCAGCGCCTCGGCCGAGGCGCGCGACCGGGCAGCATCCGAGGAGAGGATGCCGGCCACGATCTCGAACCCGTCGTCGAGCCGGGCCGCGATGCGGTGGACCGGGCCGATGAGGGCCTCGCCGCCGCCGCCGATCACGCCGAGGCGGATGCGGCGGCCGAGCCGCTCCATCGCCGTGGTCCTGGCCATCGTCCCGTCTCCCGATCGAAGGTATGGGCCGCCCGCCAGCCGCGACCCCTCGGCGGGATCGCGGCCGGCGGGCGGCGTTGCAGGCTCTAGGCGGAGACGAAGAGTCCGCCCTCGTAGTACTGCTCCGGCGGCAGCGGGTTCGGGGCCGTGCCGAACTCCTTGAACATGGCGTTGAACTTGGTCAGCCACTTGTTCACGGTGCCGTCCTGGGTCATCTGGACGAGCTCGGCGCTGGTGAGCAGCTTGAGGCTCTTCGCCACGTTGGCGAGCGGGGCGGCGGGAACGCCCAGGAAGGCGGAGGTCAGCTCGACCGAGCGGTCGAGGTTGGCGGCGCGGTAGTCCATCGCCTTCTTGAGAACGCGCAGATACGCCTTCACGAGCTCCGGGTTGTCCCGGACGACCTCGTTGCGGGCGATGAACGGGTTGATGAAGGACGTGTCCGGGTAGAAGTCGTTGTTGGACACCAGCTCCTTCATGTTCGGGACGCGGCCCCGGATGGTCTCGACGAGCGGATACCAGATGCCGGCGCCGTCGATCTGCCCGGACGAGAACGCCGCCACCACGGTGCCGGGATCCATCGGGACGATCTGGATGTCCTGGATCGTCATGCCGGCCTTGGCGAGGCCGAGGCGCAGGATCATCTCGCCCGAAGCGCCCTGGGTCACGCCGACCTTCTTGCCCTTCAGATCCGCCATGGAGTTGATGCCGGGCTGCGCGATCACGCGGTCGCTGAAGCTCACCACGTTGACCGCGACGATCTTGGTGCGGCCCGTCGCGGCCATCCAGATCGGGCCCGGGCCGATCGAGCCGAAATCGAGGCTGCCGGCGCCGAGCGCCTGAATCTGGATCGGGCCGTTGGTGAAGACCTTGAGGTCGGGCTTGAGGTTGTTGGCCTCCCACAGCTTCTGATCGGCCGCGATGGCGAAGAGGCTCGCGCCCGGGAAGTCGGCGATGTAGCCGATGCGCGGCTCGCCGGCGGCGGCCGAGGCGGGCCGGCTCAGGGACGTGGCGCCCGCGGCCGCAACCGCGGCGGTGGTCAGGAAATGACGGCGTGTCAGCATGGTGTTTCCTCTTCGCTCCGTGATCGACGAGCCGGAAGGCGGATGCCGACGGGCCCAACTCCGGAGTCAGTCGAGCCTCGTCCCGAGACCCGGCCTCCCCGATCGAGACGGCGCCCGGTTCCGCCGGGCTTGTGCCGTCCACTTCCGTGGGTCCGACCGCGCGATGCACGGGACCCGGGAGGCGCGACGCCGCTGGCTTCGCGGGCCTCCGCATTCAAAAGGCTGACAGGGCGCCCCGCGCCGCGGCGCAGCGGCCGCGCGACCGTCGGGCGCTCCCTCAGGCATCGTAGGCGACTCGGAATCCGACATTGCTCGCCGCGGAATCCGGCGTGAGCGGGATGCGCGCCGCGACCCGGTAGCGGTAGCAATAGCTGCGGTGGCAGAGGAAGGAGCCGCCCTTGAGCACCTTCTCCTTCTCGCGCAGCGCATGCGCGTTGCGCTGCTTCGCCCGGCTCGACAGGGAGCGGATCTTGAACGGGTCGCCCGTCCACTCCCACACGTTGCCGGCCATGCCGAACAGGCCGGCGCCGTTCGGCGCGAAGGCCGCGACCGGGCTCGTGCCGAGATACCCGTCCGCAACCGTGTTGGCGGCGGGAAAGGTGCCCTGCCAGATGTTGCACAGGATCGTGCTGTCGGTCGGCTCCTCCTCGCCCCAGGGGAAGCGCGGATCGTCGAGGCCGCCCCGTGCCGCGTGCTCCCACTCGGCTTCCGAGGGAAGGCGGCCGCCGCACCAGGCCGCGAAGGCCTTGGCGTCGGCCCAGGAGAGGTGCACCACGGGATGGTCGGGCCGGTCCTCGATCGTGGAGCCCGGCCCTTCGGGCGCGGCCCAGAATGCGCCGTCGACCATCACCCACCACGGCGTCGGGCCGCGCGAGGGCGGATGGGGCGCGTCCGGCGGCAGCAGGCTACGGAATACCGTCGACCAGCCGAAGCGCTCGGCTTCCGTGACGTAGCCCGTCGCGGCCACGAAGGCGGCGAAGCGCGCGTTGGTGACCGCATGGGCGTCGAGGGCGAACGCGCGCAACGACACCTTGCGCCGCGGCCCCTCGCCGTCCTCCAGGATCACGGGACGGTCGGTCCCGACAAAAGCCGTCCCGCCGTCGAACCGGATGCGGGGCGCCGCCGGTCCCGCGGGTGCGGCCGCCTGCGCCAGCTGGTCCGGATCCGCGGCCTTGCGGCCGTCCCGCGTCGTGGAGGCGATGCAGCAGGACATGACGGCTCAGCGCCTCCCCTGCAGGGCGGCGGCGCTGTCGTGCTCCGGGATGTCGCCGATCTCGGCCATCTTGGCGTCGAGCCTGGCGAGCATGTCCGCGAACACCCCCGCGAAAGCCGGATCGGCGGCGCGGTTGTGGAGCTCGAACGGGTCCTCGTCGCAGTCGAACAGCTCCCAATCCGGCTGGTCGGCCGGACCGAAGGCGCCCTCCTGACCTAACGGGTCGTTGTACCAGTAGATCAGCTTGTAGCGTTCGCTCCGCACGCCGTAGTGGGCATAGGCGTTGTGGAACGAGTCCTTGTGCATCCAGTAGCGGTGATAGGCGACGTCCTGCCAGCCTGCGCCGGTCGCCTGCTCGAACAGCGGGCGCAGGCTCGCGCCCTGCACGTAGGTGGGGACGGGCACGCCCGCGTAATCCAGGAAGGTGGGCGCGAAATCCACGTTGGTGGCGATCTGCTTCGCCACCGTGCCGGGCGCGATGCCGTTCGGGTAGCGCACCAGGAACGGCATCTGCAGCGATTCCTCGTACATGAAGCGCTTGTCGAACCAGCCGTGCTCGCCGAGGAAGAAGCCCTGGTCGGAGGTGTAGATCACGATGGTGTTCTGGGCGAGGCCGCTCTCGTCGAGATAGTCGAGGAGGCGCCCGACATTCTCGTCGATCGACGCGACGGTGCGGAGATACCGCTTGATGTAGCGCTGGTACTTGAAGCGCGCGAGCGCGTCGGAATCCGTGAAGGTGAAGCGCTCTCCCGTCTCGGCGTCGATCAGGGTGAGTTCGCCGCCCTCCGCGAGATCCGGCACCTTGCGGTTGGTCCAGCCCTCGAGGAGCAGCTCGCCGACCTCGTCGCCGCCCTCGGGCTGCACGAGGCCGAGGTCGTCGAAGGTCATGTCCTGGCGGATGCGCATCTTGGCCGCGGCCGCCGCGGCGGCGCGGTTGGCGTAGTCGTCCGTGAAGCTCTCCGGGATCGGCAGGTCCTCGTCGGCGTAGAGCGAGCGGTGCTTCGGGTGCGGCGCGAAGTTCCGGTGCGGCGCCTTGTGATGGCAGAGCAGGAAGAACGGGCGCTCCGCGTCGCGCTCGCGCAGGAAGTCGAGGCACTTGTCCGTGATGATGTCGGTGACGTAGCCGCTCTCGCGGCGCGCCCCGCTCGCGTCGATCATGATGGGATCGAAGTAGAAGCCCTGGCCCGGCACCACGGACCAGCGGTCGAAGCCCGTGGGCTCGTGGGCCGGGCCTTCGCCGAGGTGCCACTTGCCGAAGATCCCGGTCTGGTAGCCCGCCGCGCGCAGGTGCTTGGCGACGTTCGGCAGCCGGTTGTCCATGTGGGTGTCGAGGGTCGTGACCGTGTTCACGTGGTTGTAGGTGCCGGTGAGGATCGCGGCCCGGCTCGGCGTGCAGATCGAGTTCGTGACGTAGCAGCGGTCGAGGCGCATCCCCTCCCGGGCGAGCCGGTCGATGTGGGGCGTCCGGTTCAGGCCCTGCCCGTAAGCCGAGATCGCGCGGGCGGCGTGGTCGTCGGACATGATGAAGAGGATGTTGGGACGCATCGTCGATCCGTGCTGGGGGAGGGGCGTTCAGAAGGTGGGCTGTGCCGAGAGCGGGCGGCGGCGAGGGCGGGTCATGGCGAAGCGGCCGGCGCCTGCCGGGAGGCGGCGTGCTTCTCGCGCCATTTGGGCCCGGGACCGCGCATGTAGTGGAGCTCGGGGCGGTAGCGCTCGCGGAAGCGTCGTTGCAGCTCGGACAGCCATCGGCGCAGCCGCGCCGGCGGACTCGAATCGAGGTCTCCGGGGTGCTGGCTCGCCATGGCTTGCAACTCCCGCTGCGGACAGCGGCCTTGGACCGGCGGGCCGCAGCAGCCCTCCCGATCGGCCGTCCCATGCATTGACGCTCGTGGATAGTTCAAATATGGAAGATGCGCAACCATATTTGGTGGATGGTCCCGCCCGATGTCTGAGCCGGTCCGCAGGACGCTGAGCGTGCTGGAATATTTCGCCGGCCGGCCGCGCGATGCGTTCACGCAGGCCCAGATCGCCGAGGCCTGCGACATCTCCGGCGCCACGCTCCACCGGATCATCAAGACCCTGGAGGACAGCGGCTACATCTTCCGCGACGGTTCGCGGCGCTACCGCTGCAACGTGGTGTTCCGGAAGCTCATCGGCGTGCCGGCCGAGTATTTCGACGTGCTGACCCGGGTCATTTCGGCCATCGTGAGCGAGACCGCCCAGTCCGCCGAGGCCATCATCGTGCGGGGCGACGCCTTCGAGTGGTACCACAAGGAGGAGCACCCGGAGATGTCGGTGCAGATCCGGGCCCGCACCGGCTTCCGGCGCGGCGTCTACGAGCTCGACGCCCTCTCGCGCCTCTACCTGAGCGAGATCGGGTGGCCCGAGGTCGAGCGCCGCTTCGACACCGAGGCCTTCTACCGCCCCGGCGCACGCCACGAGCCGGTCTCGTCGCCTGAGGCGAGGCGGATCATCGAGGCCACCGACCCGCACGGGGTCGCCTACGACATCGAGGGCAACGGGCGCGGCGTGCGCCGGTTCGCCACGACCGTGCGCGGCCCGCGGGGCGAACTGGTGCATATCCTCAGCATCGCCGAGGCGGCCTATCCGACGAGCGACGAAAGCCTGCACGTCGCACAGACCAGCGCGATCCTGGTCCGCAGGCGCGAGGAACTCGCGCTCTGCGCACGAAGTCTCGCCGCGCTGCCGGATGCGGCTCAGTGAGCGGCGCCTGGATCGCGCCCGCCGGACGAGAACCCGGAGGCCCGCCGCCTGCTCGCGGCAGGCGGCGCCGGAGCAGAACGACTAGGAACGATGCCCGCCGGGGAGGGGGTCTGGGATGACGAAGGGTGTGGAAGCGCTGCCTCAGCCGCAGCCAGGGGGGCGATCGGCCTCGCAGACGATGCTGCTGATGAACGTCCTCGCGGTCTGCATCGGCATCCTCGCGTGGGGGGCGGTGGTGACCTACGGCAAGGTCGTTCTGCCCGGTCCGCTCGAGGTGCTCGGGCGGATGGCCGAGCTTGTCCGGAACGGGCAGCTCTTCACCGACCTGTTCGCGAGCGTCCAGCGCGTGCTGACGGGCTTCGCCCTCGGCGTGGCGCTCGCGATCCCCGTGGGCTTCCTGATGGGGTGGTACAAGGTCGCGCGCGGGCTGATCGAGCCCTACGTGCAGTTCTTCCGCATGATCCCGCCGCTCGCGGTCATCCCGCTCGCGATCGTGACCATGGGGATCGGCGAGGCCCCGAAGGTGTTCGTGATCTTCCTCGCGGCCTTCCTGTCGAGCGTGATCGCGACCTTCCAGGGCGTGGTCAACGTGGACAAGACCCTCATCAACGCGGCGCGCGTGCTCGGGGCCAAGGACGCCACGATCTTCCGGCGCGTCATCATCCCGGCCTCGACGCCGTTCATCCTCGTGGGCATGCGGATCGGCCTCGGCTCCGCGTGGGCGACCGTGGTGGCCGCGGAGCTGATCGCGGCGCAGTCGGGCCTCGGCTTCCGGATGCAGCAGGCCCAGCTCTACTACGACCTCCCGACGATCTTCGTCAGCCTGGTCACGATCGGGGTGCTCGGCCTCCTGATGGACCGCCTTCTCCTCGCCGCCGAGAAGCGCCTGACCCAATGGCAGGAGCGGATATGACTCCTCAACGACCGCCTTCTCCTCACGGCCGGAAAGCGCCTGACCCGGCGGCAGGAACGGATATGAACCCGAAAATTTCCTTCCGGAGCGTCTCGCGCCGGTTCGACCTCGCGGACGGCACCTTCCTGGCCCTCGACCGGCTGTCGCTCGACGTCGCCGATGGCGAGTTCGTCACGGTCGTGGGCCCATCGGGCTGCGGCAAGTCGACGGCGCTCAACATCGCGGCCGGCCTCGTCGAGCCGAGTTCGGGCGAGGTGCTGGTCGACGGGCGCGCCGTGCACGGCCCGGGCCCCGAGCGGGGCATGATCTTCCAGCAATATGCGCTTTTTCCCTGGCTCACCGTGCGCGAGAACGTGGAGTTCGGCCTGCGCATCGCCAGGAAGGACGCGAAGGAGCGGCGCGAGATCGCGGAACGCTTCATCGATCTCGTGGGGCTGTCGCAGTTCGCGGATTCCTTGCCCAAGACCCTGTCGGGCGGCATGAAGCAGCGCTGCGCCATCGCCCGGGCGTATGCGGTCAATCCGACGATCCTCTTGATGGACGAGCCCTTCGGCGCGCTCGACGCGCTCACCCGCGTGCAGATGCAGGACCAGCTCCTCGACACCTGGAGCCGCGAGCGGCGCACGGTCATGTTCATCACCCACGACGTCGACGAGGCCGTCTACCTCGCGAACCGCGTGATCGTGATGGCGGCGCGGCCGGGCCGGCTCTACGAGATCATCCCGGTGGACCTGCCCTATCCGCGCACCGAGGAGATCCGGCTGTCGCCGGAGTTCGCCGCCATCCGCAACCGCGTCTGGCACGCGGTCTACCACCAGCCGGCCGCGACGGCCGACGCAAGCCTGTGATCGAGGGAGGAGAAACGCCATGACCACGTTATCACGCCGCACGTTCGTGACGGCAGCCGGCGCCGCAGCGGTCTTTGCTGGGGGCGGCGCCAGGCGGGCCCATGCCGCCGAGACGGTCCGCATGGGCTACATCGCCGACTTCAACGGCGCGAGCCTGGCGGCGATCGCGACCGACCAGAATTTCTGGGCCAAGCACGACCTGACGCCCGACCTGAAGGTGTTCACCAACGGCCCGATCCAGATCCAGGCGCTCGGGGCGGGGAGCCTCGATTTCGGCTATATCGGCCCCGGCGCCCTGTGGATGCCGGCGAGCGGCCGCGCCAAGGTGATCGCGATCAACACGCTCGGCCTCAGCGACCGCGTGATCGCGCAGGCCGGGATCAAGAGCATCGCCGACCTCAAGGGCAAGAAGGTCGGCGTGCCGGAAGGGACGTCGGGCGACATGCTCCTGCGCCTCGCGCTCCAGAAGGCGGGCATGAGCGTCAAGGACGTGCAGCTCGTGACGATGGATCCGAGCACCGTCGTGGCGGCGTTCTCGTCGAAGCAGATCGACGCGGCCGGGATCTGGTTCCCGCTCGTCAGCGTCATCAAGGACCGCGTGCCCGACATGACGGAACTCGCCAAGAACGGCGACTTCTATCCCGCGCTCGCCTTCCCGAGCGCGTTCGTGTCGCGTAACGAGGTGCCCGACGAGCTGACCCGGAAGGTGATCGCCGTCCTCAAGATGGCGAATGAGTTCCGGGCCACCAAGCTCGACCAGTCGATCGCGATCACGTCGAAGTTCATCGGCATCCCGGCCGACAAGCTCACGGTCGAGGCGCAGAACTCCAAGTTCCTCACCAACGCGGAACTGCAGGCCCAGACCAAGGACGGAACCGCGGCGGGCTGGCTCACGAAGATGAACGACATGTTCAAGGAGTTCGGCCGCCTGCCGAACCCGCTCGACCCCAAGGACTACTTCCGGGCCGACCTCTACACCGCGGTCTGACACCCGGCGGGACGACCACGGCGGCCGGCGCATGCAGCGCCGGCCGCACCTTTCTCCGCGAGCCGAGTGCCATGACCGAGCGCCCGAACATCATCCTGATCATGACCGATCAGCAGCGCTACGACACGATCGCGGCGCTGGGCTTTCCGTTCGTGACGACGCCGAACCTCGACCGCCTCGTGCGCGAGGGCGTCAGCTTCACGGATTGCCACATCACGGCGCCGAGCTGCGTGCCGTCCCGCGCCAGCCTGTTCACGGGCTACTATCCCCACACCACCGGCGTCCTGCGCAACGGGCAGGCCTGGCAGCGCACCTGGGTCGAGGACCTGCGGGCTGCCGGCTATCGCTGCGTGAACGTGGGGAAGATGCACACCATCCCCTACAACTCCGATTCCGGGTTCCACGAGCGCTATGTGGTCGAGAACAAGGACCGGTACATGGAGGGGCGCTGGTACTTCGACGAGTGGGACAAGGCGCTCGCCGCCAATGGCCTCGTCAAGCAGCAGCGCGAGCTCTACCGCAAGCGCGCGGACTACCGCGAGCGCCTCGGCGCCTTCGACTGGGAGCTGCCGGAGCACCTCCATTCCGATGCCTTCGTGGGCAACATGGCGAAGTGGTGGGTCGAGACCTACCCGGTCACGGAGCCGCTGTTTCTTCAAGTCGGATTTCCCGGGCCGCACCCGCCCTTCGATCCGCCGGCGCGCTATTCCGAGCCCTATCTCTCCCGCACCGACCTGCCGCTGCCCCAGCCCACCGCGGAGGAGCTCGAGTCGCTGCCCTCGGCGCTGAAGGAGAAGCGGATCCACGACGTCGAGGTGGACCACGATTCCGTGGTCTGGAGCCTCGACCCGAGCCCTGAGCAGATGCAGCGCCTGTGGGCGCATTACCTCGGCAACGTCACGCTGATCGACGAGAAGATCGGGGAACTGCTCGCGGCGCTGGAGCGGCGCGGCTATCTCGACAACGCGGTCGTGATCTTCACCTCCGACCACGGCGAGTGCCTGGGCGACCACGGCCTGATCCAGAAATGGTCGGTCTACGACGTGGTGACCCGCGTCCCGACGGTGGTCTGGTCGCCGAAGGGCCGCTTCGGCGCCGGCCGCACGGTGGACGGCCTGTGCCAGCTCTTCGACCTCGGCCCCACCATCCTGGAGCTCGCCGGGCTTACCCCGCCGGCCGACTTCGAGGCGCGCAGCCTGCTGCCGGCGCTGGAGGGCCGGGACTGGACCCCCCGCGACCACGTGTTCTGCGAGCAGGCAGGCGACGTGTCGCTCACGGGCGCCGAGTATTTCATGAGCGTCCGCAGCCGGGACTGGAAGCTCCTGTACCTCAAGGGATCGGACGAGGGGCAGCTCTTCGACCTCGCCAACGATCCGGGCGAGGTCCGCAACCTCTGGGACGATCCCGCCCATGCCGACCGGAAGCGCCACCTGCTCGACGTGATCCGGGACTGGCTGATCGATTCGCACTACCGGACGCGAGACCGCATGGCCGACGCGCGCTAGGACGATCGCGGAGCCAGGCGGCTCTTGGCTTCGGGCCGGGACGGCCGCATTGTCGGGGGACCGAAGGGGAGGAACGGGTGCAGCCGAGATCGCGCATGATCCAGGGCTATCGACGGCCCGACGGGTCGTTCGGAATCCGCAACCATCTGCTCGTCCTCGGCATCAACGGGCTTGCGCTCAGAGCCGCCGAGAAGATCGCCCGCGGGATCGCGGGCGCGGTCTGCGTCGCGACGGTGAGCGGGCGCGGGCAGGTCGAGCCCGACCTCGGCCTGCATCTCGATCAGCTCGTCGGCCTCGGCTGCAACCCGAATGCCGGCGCGGTTCTAGTCGTCGGCGTCGACGACGAGACCACGCAGGGCGTGTCGGCGCGGATCGCGGCCACGGGCATGCCGGTCCAGGCGGTGTCGTTCGCGGAGGCGCACGAGGACGTTCTCGCGGTCGTCGATCTCGGCACGCGGCGCGCGGCGGCGCTCGCAAGGCTCGCCTCGCGCGTCAGGCGCGAGAGCGTTCCGGTCGCGGGGCTGACGGTCGGGATCGAGTGCGGGCACTCGGATGCGACCTCCGGCCTTGTCAGCAACCCCGTGGTCGGCGGCGCGATCGACGCCCTCGTCGATCACGGCGGCACCGCCATCATCGGCGAGACCGTGGAATGGCTCGGGGCCGAGCACCTGCTGGCGCGACGGGCGCGTATCCCGCAGGTCGGCGACGCCATCGTGGCTGCGGTCCGGGAGCGCGAGCGGATGGCGGCCGCCTCGGGCCGCAGCCTCACGGGCAACAATCCCGGCGAGGAGAACATCCGCGGCGGGCTCAGCACCATCGAGGAGAAGTCGCTGGGCGCCATCGTGAAGTCGGGCACGCGGCCCGTGGACGGCGTGCTCCAGGTCGCCGAGCGGCCGCAGAGGCCCGGCCTCTACGTGATGGACGGGCCGGCCTTCTCGCCGGATTCGATCACGGGCTTCGCGGCCTCGGGCGCGCAGGTCGTCGTGTTCACGACCGGGCCCGGCAACAGCTACGCCAGCGCGCTCGCGCCGACCGTGAAGGTCTCGGCACAGCCCGACGCGGTGCGGCGGCTCGCCGAGCAGATCGACTTCGACGCGAGCGCGGCCCTGACCGGCGGACAGCCGATCGCGGCTCTCGCCGAGCGGCTGTTCGAGACGATCCTCGACGTCGCCGAGGGGACGCTCACCTTCGGGGAGATTCTCGGCGAGGGGCTCGAAGTTCCCACGCGCATCCGGGGCTCCCTGTGAGCCAGGCGCACGCCGTCCGTGGGCAGGGGAGGCTTGCGGCATCATGACGATCGTTCCGACCAGTGCCGACGCCCTCGTGCTGCACGCCGACGACGACGTGGCCGTGCTCCTGCGCCCGGTCGCGGCGGGCGAGGCCGTGGTGGCGTCCGGGGCTGCGGGGCCCGCGACCCTGCGGATCGCCGCATCGCTGCCGCTCGGCCACAAGATCGCGCTCCGGCCGCTCGCGGCCGGGAGCACGGTGCGCAAATACGGCGAGGCGATCGGGCGGCTCACCGCAGACGTCGCGCCGGGCGAGCACGTCCATGTCCACAACCTCGAAAGCCTGCGGGCGACCGGTGGTGACGCCGCGCCCCCGCAGCCCTAGGGTAACGGCGGCGAGCGGGGCGCACATCGGGCAATCGGGGGAGGAGTGATGGGCAACGCCGAACGGGTCGCGGCGCGTTTCTCGATGGCGGGGCGCAAGGCGCTCGTCACGGGCGGCAGCCTGAGCATCGGGCGGGCGATCGCCGAGGTCTTCGCGGAGGCCGGCGCCGACGTGGCGATCCACCATGCGCGCGAGGCCGACGCGGCCTTCGGCCGGCCCGACGCCGCGGAAGAAGCCGTCGCGGCCCTGCGGGGCTGCGGCGTGCAAAGCGTCGCGATCGAGGCCGATTTCGCGAAGCCTGGCGAGGCGACCCGCTGCGTCGAGGCGGCGCGGCAGGCCCTCGGCGGGCTCGACGTGCTCGTGGTCTGCGCCTCGATCCAGTACCGGACGCCGTTCGAGGAGGTCACGGACGAGCAGATCGACCGCCAGGTCCAGATCAACTTCCGGGCCACGATCGAGCTCCTCCAGGCCGCCCTGCCGCCGATGAAGCGGAACGGGTACGGCCGCGTGCTCACGATCGGAAGCGTCAACCAGACCTCGCCCGAACCGGTGCTGTCGGTCTATGCGGCGCTCAAGAGCGCGCAGCACAACCTCGCCATCAACCTCGCCCGCGAATACGCGCCCTTCGGCATCACGATCAACAACCTGTCGCCGGGCCTGATCGCCACCGAACGCAACCGGTGGCGCCGCGAGGACGCCGCGGCCTGGCAGGCGATCGAGCAGACCTGCGCGCCGGTGCGCCGCGCGGGCCGTCCCGACGAGATGGCGGGCGCCGCGCTGCTGCTGTGCTCGGAGGCCGGAAGCTACATCACCGGGGCCGACCTCCAGGCCACCGGGGGACGGCACCTCGGCTGGTCTCCTCCGCCCGCGAAGGAATAGGAGACCGCATGGCCCGCGCGCCGAACATCGTCGTCCTGATCGCGGACGATCACCGCTACGAATCGCTCGGCGTCCATGGATGCCGGCAGGTGCGGACGCCGCATCTCGACGCGCTCGCGGCCGCGGGAACCCTGTTCGACAACGCGCATTGCCAGGGCGGCATGCATCCCGCGGTCTGCGTGCCCTGCCGCGCCTCCCTGATGACGGGGCGCAACATCTTCCGCTCGTCGCAGGACCCGACCGGTTCGGACTACGAGGCGTCGGCGTTCTGGATTCCGGAGGAGCTCGAGACCTTTCCGCAGCGCCTGCGCAGGGCCGGCTACCGCACCCACGCGGTGGGCAAGTGGCACAACGACCGCGCCGCCTTCGCGCGGTCGTTCACGTCCGCGGACCGGATCATGTTCGGCGGCATGAGCGACCACGACCGCGTTCCGCTCCACCGCTTCGACCCCTCCGGCCGCTACCCCGCCGAGGCCGCGCATTTCGAGCCCGGCTTCTCGACGGACCTGTTCCGGGCCTCGGCGGAAGATTTCCTCCGCTCTGTCGACCGCACCGCGCCGTTCTGCCTCTACGTGGCCTTCACCGCGCCGCACGACCCCCGGACGCCGCCGGAGAGCCACCGCGTCGCTCCGGACGGGATCGAGCTTCCGCCGAACCTCATGCCCGTTCACCCGTTCGACAACGGCGAGATGACGGTGCGGGACGAAATGCTCGAGGCCTTCCCGCGCACGCCGGACGCGATCCGCCGGCACATCGCCGATTACTACGGCATGATCGCCCATCTCGACGACGCCATCGGGTCGATCCTCACGACGCTGGAGGAGACCGGGCTCGCCCAGGAGACCGTGGTGGTCTACACCGCGGATCACGGGCTGGCGCTGGGCCAGCACGGGCTTCTCGGCAAGCAGAACCTCTACGAGCACAGCTTGCGGATTCCGCTGATCCTGCGGGGTCCCGGGGTCTCCGCGGGACGGCGCGTGCCGCATCTCGTCTGGCACGGGGACACGAACGCGACGCTCCTGGAGATGGCGGGTCTCGCCGCCGATCGGGGCCGCGAGGGCATCAGCCTTCTCGCCCTCGCGCGCGGGGAGGGGACGCCGCGGCGGACGTTCTGCGCCGCGTACCGCTTCGGCCAGCGCATGGCGCGGACTGAGCGCTACAAGTTCATCCGCTACTATCCGCAGGACGAGGCCTCGCTGAAGCCCACGATCGCGGGCACGCCGACGCCGGGCTCCGCCACCGAACAGCTCTTCGATCTGGCCTCCGACCCCTGGGAGATGAACAACCTCGCCTTCCATCCCGACTGGCAGGAGGTCCGCCGGGCGCTCGTGGCCGAACTCGCGGAGTGGCAGCGGCGGGTGGGCGATCCGCTGCTGGACGCCGCGTGAGCCGCGGCCTCTAGGAGCGGGCGGGCGGCTTCAGGTCGACGGAGAAGTCGAGCCGGACGAGCTCGCCGCGGAAGAAGAGGTGGCCGAAATAGATGATCGTGCCGCTGCTGTCCCGCACGATGCGGCGCAGTTCGGCGATCGGCGCGGATTCGTGCAGGCCGAGCCGGTGCGCGAGCTCGATGTCGGCCTCGCCGATCGTGAAGGTCTGCTGGATGCGCCCGAGATCCGCATGGTAGGCGGCGAGCCGTTCCAGGATCGGGCGGTTGCCGGGGGCGTCCCGCTCGATCCTCCGGTAGAGCTCCTGATCGACGAGCAGGTCCGTCAGCGCCACCGGGTGCGGGAAGTCCTTGTGGTGGTGGAGGTGCACGACGCGCTGGTAGGCGTCGCTCTGGCGGCCCTCTTCCTCGGACACCGGCAGGGCGCGGTACCAGGGCGCGCTTTCGATCTGCGACACCGTGATGGCGGCCGAATGGGTTTGGAGTTCGGCGAGGTCGAGGGCGAGCGTGAACCACCGCCGGTCGAGGGGCTGGCCGATCACGAAGCTGCCGCGCCGGTCGCGGTGGCGGGCGACCAGGCCCTCGTCGGCGAGGAGGTCGAGGGCGTGACGGACCGTGACGCGCCCGACGCCGAACTCCTCGACGAGCGCGTCGAGCGCGGGCAGCCGGTCGCCCTTCTGCCACTCGCCGCTGGAGATGCGGCGCCGGAGGATCGCCGCGACCCGGCGATAGGTCGAGATGCCGAGGCGCTTGCGGCGCCGCTCCGAGGCCGGGGTCTCGGGTGGGCGGGGGCGCGCCTTGCGCTTGGACGTCGAGCCGCTCTCTCCGTCGCCCGACCGGCTGGGCGCTGCACCGGGCGCCGCTCCCTCCGCGCGGCGCCGGCGCCGGAGAGCCGCTACCGGGGTCGTGTGCGGATGGGGCGGCTTTGCCATCGTGTTCGGCCCTACCGGACTTCGGCCGCGTCGAAGACCTCGTCCCGGATCAGGCCTTCGCCGATCCCGGGCCCGGGCGGAAGCTGCAGCTTGCCGTCGCGCACCACCGGCGCCTCGCGCAGCAGCCGATCGAACAGGGGATTCGGCAGCGAATCCATCTCGAGCCAGGACATGCCCTCGACGGCCGCGCTCAGATGGGCGCTGGCATGGAGGCCCACGGGGCCGCCATACATGTGGAGGCAGGCGCGCTTTCCCGCCGCGAGGATCCGGCGGCAGATGTCCTGCCCCTCGCTGATGCCGGCGGTCTTGGTGATGTCGGGTTGCAGCACCTCCGGGTCGACCTCCGCGAGGAGGCGCTCGAAGCCCGTGCCGCGATAGCTGTTCTCCCCGAGCGCCACCGGCGGCCGCACCCGCTCGGAGGTCCAGGCGCGGTAGGATTCCATGTCGTCGGCCGGGAACGGCTCCTCGAGCCAGTCGAGCGACAGCTCCGCCAGGGGCGCGGCGAGCGGCTTCAGCCGGTCGAGGCTGTAGGATTGCGTCGCGTCCGCCATCAGCGGGCGCGATCCCGCGATCGTCCGGGCCTCGCGCAGGCCGTCGAGGACGAGCCGGTCGTTCGGGGGCACGCGGAACTTGAAGCGGGTATGCCCCTTCGCGGCCATGTCCTCGATCGCGGCCGGGCGCGTGATCGGGAGGTTGGTGGCGTAGACATCGACCTCGCGCGGGGCAGGCGCGCCGCGGATGAAGTCGGCGAGCGGCAGCCCGGCGCGGCGGGCACAGGCGTCCCAGAGCGCGATGTCGGCGCCGGCGAGCGCCTGCTGGAACGGGCCGACGGCGCCGAGCTGGTTGGCGAGCGGACGCATGGAGCGGGCGAGGCGGTCGTAGAGGCGCGCGGGGTCGTCGAGCGTCTCGCCGACGAGGAGCGGGCGCACCACGTGGGTGAGGATCTCCACCCGGTCGCGGCAGCCCCAGGGCGGGAAGTTGCCCCAGGTCTCGCCGAGCCCCCAGGCGCCGTCGCTGGTCTCGACCCGGACGAGGATGTTGTGCCGCGTCGTGACCGTGCCGAAGGGGGCCACGATCGGATTCTCGAGGGGCGCGGTCACGAGGGCGACGCGCAGCCGGGTGATGACGGGAGCGTTCACGGATGCCTCGCTCGTTGGGCCGGGTTCACTTGACCGCGCCTGCCGTGCGGCCGGGCGAGAGCTTGCCCTGGATCGGCAGAAACAGCAGGAAGACCGGCAGCGTCGTGACCACGGAGGCCGCCATGATGGCGCCCCAGTCGACCGTGTCGTCGCCGAAATACTGATACAGACCGAGGGGCAGCGTCTTAAGTTCGGTCTTGGTCAGGAAGGCGAGGGCGAACAGGTACTCGGTCCAGCACAGCAGGAAGGCGTAGGTCGCGGTCGCGACGAAGCCGGGCAGCATGATCGGGCAGATGATGAGCCAGATGACCTGCCACCGGGACGCGCCGTCGATGATCGCGGCCTCGTCGAGGCTCTTCGGGACGGTCACGAGGTAGCCGACGAGGAGGTAGACCGAGAAGGGCAGCGTGAAGGCCGTGTAGGTGAGGATCATGCCGATGTGGCTGTTGATCAGGCGCATGGTCGCGAAGGCCACGAAGAGCGGGTTGATCAGCACGATCCAGGGAAAGACCTGGCCAAACAGGATGCCGGCGAAGAACGTGCGCTTCAGCCTGAACTCGAAGCGGGAGAACGCGTAGGCCGCCATGATCGACAGGACGGTCGAGACCAGCGTGGCGGCCACGCAGATCACGAGGCTGTTGGCGATGAAGCGGGCGAACCCCGAGTCGAACACCTTGACGTAGTTGTCGAGCGTCAGGGTGGCGGTCTGCGAAAGGAGGCCCCCGCCCGGTCGCACCGAGCCGATCACGATGTAGACCACGGGATAGACGAGCACGAACAGGGTGACGACCCCGAGGATCGCGACGCCGATCAGCGCCATCGGGCTCGGATCGCGCCAGCCGCGCCCGGTGGCGAGGGGGGCGCTCACAGGCTTTCCTCCAGTTTCTGCCGCGTCACGAGGCGCAGGTACACGACGCCGAAGATCCCCATGGTGACCGCCATGATCATGCCGATCGCGGAGCTGTAGCCGAGGCGGAAATCCACGAAGCCCTTGAGGTAGACCTCCGTGGCGAGGACGTTGGTGAAGGTGCCGGGGCCGGCGCCCGTCGCGAGCCAGACATAGACGAAGTTGTTGAAGGACCAGAACACGGACATCAGCCCGAGCACCATCAGCGACGGCGTCAGGTAGGGAAGGGTGATGTGGCGGAACTGCTGCCACCGGGTCGCGCCGTCGAGCTCGGCGGCCTCGTAATATTCCTCCGGCACCGTCTGCAGGCTGGAGAGGAGCGACAGGGCGATGAGCGGCACGGTGTTCCAGACCATGATGGTGACGACCGACGGCCACACGGTGCGCATGTCGGAGAAGAACGCGATCGGCTGATCGACCAGCCCGAGGGAGACCAGCGCGCCGTTGACCGCGCCCTGCGGGTCGAGCAGCCAGCGCCAGATCACCACGGCGACGATGGGCGGCGTCGCCCAAGGGATCAGCAGCGCGAACCGCGCGATCGTGGCCATGCGCAGCTGCTTCATGGCGGCGGAGTTCAGGAGGACCGCGATGCCGAGCCCGATGGCGAGGCGCACGAGCACGGAGGTGGCGGTGAGCCACACCACCGTGTTGAACAGGAGGTGGCCGAAATCGCCGGACTCGACGAGCTCCTGGTAGTTGTCGAGGCCGACCCAATCGCCGCCCCGCCGCAGGCCCAGCAGCGACAGGTCCGTCAGGCTCATCCGGAAATTGGCGACGATCGGATAGCCGTAGAACGCCACCAGGACGGCCAGCGCCGGCGCCAGCATGACCGTCAGAAAGAGCCTGTCGCGCATTCGGGACGGGGGGCCTACACAAACCTGCGGCAGGAAGACCGGCGGAACGCGTCCCGCCGGCCCGGCACGGAGCGCTTCAGCCCTTCGAGGCCATCAGCTTCTGGATCGTCTGGAGCAGGGCCTTGGAGGCGTTCTCCGGCGTCTGCTGTCCCGAGAGCGCCGTCCCGAAGGCGCGGCCGACCGCGTTCCACATGGTGCCGATCGGGATCGGGCCGCTCGCGTAGGGCCCCCAGGTCCGGGCCGTCTGGAGCTGCTCCGCGAACCCCTTCAGCTCCGGCCCGAAATCGACCTTCTGGAGCAGCGACTTCTGCGCCGGGAACTGGGTGCGGTAGTGGTTGGCGAACACGTTCTCGGAGGCGAGGTACTTGGCGAGCTTCCAGGCCGCCTCGGGGTGCTTCGTGTTGGCGTTGATGACGAGCATGCGGCCGCCGATCATCGACCGGCTCGCCTCCGTGCCTTTCGGGAACGGACTCGATGCGAAGGGGAGGGGCTTGCCCGGATTGGCGTCCGCATAGGCCTGCAGCACCTGCTTGTAGGTGTTGGGCGGCATGGCGGCCATGGCCTGCTCGCCGGTCACCATGGCGCGCACGATCGCGGGATCGTGGGCGTCGCTGGCGGCGAGGTTGGACTTCGGGTTGTCGCCCTCGTCGATGAAGCTCTTGTAGTACTTCATGGTGTCGGCGATGTCGTCCGCGGTCAGGCCGACCGCGTAGGAGCCGTTGTCCCGCTGGACGACGAGCGCCTTGCCGTTCGACCACCAGTGGAAGTTCGCCAGGAACCAGATCGCGCCCGAGGACGAGCTGCCGGCCGGGAAGCCGAACCCGGCCTTGCCGGTCTTCTTGCGCACCTCCGCGCTGGCCTGGCGCAGATCGGGCCAGGTCATGGGGAGCTTGTCGATCCCGGCCTCCTTGAGGAGGTCGGTCCGGTAGACCATCGCCCAGGTGTCGGTCGTCCAGGGCAGGCCGAACACCTGGCCCGACTTGCCGCGGGCGAGGTCCTGGGCGACGAAATCGTCGAAGCCGTTCGGCGGCGGGCTGCTCTTCAGGAAGTTGTCGAGCGGCAGCAGGGCGCCGGCATTGCCCATCTCGGTCACCCACACCTGCGCGGAGTGGACGACGTCGGGACCTTCGCCGACCGCGGCCTCGCGCAGGAACTGGCCGCGCGCGTCGGCCCAGCTGATGCGCTGCAATTCGACCTTGATGTCGGGGTTCTTGGCCTGGAAGTCGTTGAGCGCGCCCCGCACCTCGGCTTCGGCGTCGTTGAAGCGGAAGGTGACGGTGACGGGCTGGGCAAGGGCAGGGCCCGCCACGGCCAGGACGGCGGCGGTCCACAGGAACGAAGCGGCAATCGACCGGATCATGGCATCCTCCCGTTGGTCTGGCGGCGACCGGGCCGGCGTCGCACGTCGCGCCATTGTTCTCGTTTTAACAGAACCATCTATAATCCTGTTGTGCGAGTCAAGCAACGGAAGCGCCGCTCGCGACGCCCATCCTGACCTTGACGCACGCCGAGGAACAGTCCTAAGACGAATCCTGTAATTTCCTGGGAAAGTTTTCTGCCTTGCGGCCGAAGATCGACGCGCATCACCACCTCTGGCAGCTCGGCCGCTTCCCTTACGCCTGGCTTGCGCCGGACGCGCCGCCGCGCCCCTTCGGCGACCACACCGCGCTGAAAGCCGATTACCTGCTGCCGGACTACGAGAGCGACATCGCCGGTCTCGGCATCGTGGGCTCGGTCTTCGTGGAGGCCAATGCCGGGGCGCCGGGCGCCGCGGAGATCGAATGGGTGGACGAGGTCGCAGGCGACGCCGCCGTTCCCGCGGTCTCGGTCGGCAAGCTCGATCTGCGCCGACCAGACGTGTCCGAGATCCTGGCGGCGTTCTGCCGCTCGCCGCGCATGCGCAGCATCCGGATGTCCCTGTGCTGGGACGAGCGCGGCCGCTGGCGCTTCATCGACCGGCCGGACGTGATGCTGATGCCGGAATTCAGGTCCGGGCTGGAAGCCCTCGGGCGCCGCGGGCTGGTGCTCGACGCGCTCGTGGCGCCCGGACAGTTGCCGCAACTCGCCGATCTCGCCCGCGCCTATCCCGACCAGGCGATCGTGATCGACCATCTCGGCACGCCCGACTTCGCGGTCGCGGAGGAGGAGAGCGCCTGGCGGCGGGGGATGGCGGCGTGCGCCCGGTGCGCCAATGTCAGCGTGAAGATCTCCGGCCTGTGGGTGCTCGACCGCGCGTGGCGGCCGGAGCGCATCGCGGAACCGGTCCGGTCCGTTTTGGACCATTTTGGTCCGGAACGGTGCATGTGGGCCAGCAACTTCCCGGTCGAGAAGCTGATGTGCCCGATCCCGCAGCAGATCGCGAGTCTGGAGCAGGTGCTCGACGACCTCGGCGACGACGGGCTCGACCAGGTGTTCGGCCGGACGGCGGCGCGCGTCTACCGAATGGAAGTCGCCGGCTTTCCGGCCTGAGCCTTGCCCGGGCGCGGCGCCTTCGAGGCGGACGCCTCGCGCGTCTTGTTCCATGGAAAAGAAAAGGCCGCCAAGAGCGCTGTGCGTCTTGAGCGGCCTGAGGTGGGGGTCTCGGAGGGAGGAAACGCAAACGCAGGTGCCGGCGTACGCATGCCGGCGGACAGGACGGCCGGTCAGAACCCCCTGGCGGGGAGATCGGCCGCATGGACGAGATCCATGGCTCCGCTCGCGAGAGCGGTGACGACCAGAGCGCCGAGGAACAGGACGAAGGCGAGTCGCTTGGCAGCGGCGGGGACCATCGGTGAACTCCGGAGGCTGGACGGTGGATGCCGTCGACCCCTGCACCATGACGGGCCTGTGTTGCGCGCCGATGCCGTCGCGGATTGCGTCGCGGAAATATTTGCGCGTCGAACCCGACCGGACCGTCGCGGGCCTTCCCTGCGGGAGCGGGAGCTTCGCCGGATGCCCGTCGCGGTGGTAGGTTCGGCTCCGGGCGGATTCAGCCGTTCCCAACCGATCGAGGAGTTCATGTCCCAGGAAGCTCGTGCCGCCCGTCTCGCCGTCCTGATCGATGCCGACAATGCCTCGGCCAAGATCGCGGGCCGACTGTTCGAGGAGATCGCCAAGATCGGGGAGGCGAGCGTCCGCCGCATTTACGGCGATTTCGCGAGCCCGCGCCTGAGGGCGTGGTCCGACATCCTGGCGCAGCACGCCATCATCCCGCAGCAGCAATTCGCCTACACGGCCGGGAAGAACGCCTCCGACATCGCGCTCGTGATCGACGCGATGGACCTCCTGCATACGGGGCGGTTCGACGGGTTCTGCCTCGTGTCGTCCGACAGCGACTTCACGCGGCTGGCGGCGCGCATCCGCGAGCAGGGCGTGGCGGTGTACGGTTTCGGCGAGCACAAGACGCCGGAAAGCTTCCGGCAGGCCTGCCGCCGGTTCATCTACACCGAGAACCTTCTATTGCCCGAGGCGCGCGCTCCCGATGCCGGGCCCGCCAGGGGCGTCAAGCCGCTCATGACGCCGAGTGCCGCCGTCCCGATCCTGCGGACCGCCCTGGCCCAGATGGAGGCGGAGGACGGCTGGGTTCGCCTGGGCAATCTGGGGCAACGGGTGATCGCCATCGCGCCCGACTTCGACTCCCGCACCTACGGGTACGGCAAGCTGAGCGATCTGGTGCGCAACACGGGCGCCTTCGACGTCGAGCATCCGGAGGGCGGCGCCCTCCGGGTCCGCCTCAAGCCGCAGTCCGACCAGCAGGCGCCGGCGAAAGGGCGCGGCAGCCGCAAGCGGGGCGGCGCCAGGAAGGCGGCGCAGCCGGGCTGACCGCCGATGGGGCCGCGGCCCTGCCGGGCCGGATTGAACTCACCCGCGCCCCCACGTCGTCGGCCTGGGCCCGATCCCCGGGAGGTGGAGGCCCCCTGCGGATTGAACTCTCCCGCGCCCCCGCGCATTGTCGGTGCTGCCGCCGGGAGCCTGCCATGCCGCGCTACTATTTCAACGTTCGTGACGGCCACGACCTCGACGAGGACGACGAGGGCGTCGAGCTGCCCGACCTCGAGACCGCCCGCGCCGAGGCCGAAGCGACGGTCGAGGAATTGCGGGACGAACTCGGCGCCGAGGGCGAGAGCATCCAGCTCGAGATCACGGACGAGGAGGGGCGGCGGCTCTTCACGGTGTCGCTCGGCCACGGCCGGCGCCGCTGAGCCGCGGCCGGACGTTCCGCCCTCGGGAGGCCCCATGGAGAACCCCATCCTGCGCTCCGGCGGCGCCGTGGCCGAGATCGCCCTCCTGGGCGCCGAGCCGCTGTCCTGGCGGGTCGACGGGCGCGAGCTGATCTGGCACGGCGATCCGGCCCATTGGGCCGGGCGGGCGCCGATCCTGTTCCCGGTGGTCGGCGCCTCGAACGAGGGTCAGGTCCGGGTGAACGGGCAGACCTACCCGATGCCCCAGCACGGCTTCGCCCGCGGCTCCATCTTCGCGCTCGTCGGCGAGGGGGAGGACTTCGCGCATTTCCGCCTCACCGACACGCCCGAGACGCGCCGGCACTACCCGTTCGAGTTCCAGCTCGACGTGACCGCGACCTTGGGCGCCGCGACGCTGACCTTCGACTACCTCGTCTTCAACCCGGGCACCGTCCCGATCCCCTATGCGCTCGGCTTCCACCCCGCCTTCCCCTGGCCCTTCGCGGCGGAGGGGATCGCGGGCCACGCGGTGGAGTTCGAGGTGCCCGAAGACCCGATGGTCCCCTCGATCGTGCTGCCCACGGGCGTGCTGGACCCGAACCGCAGGCCCGTGCCGATGGAGGGGAATCGGCTGCCGCTGGCGCCCGACCTTTTCGCCCACGGCGCCCTCATCTTCCTCGACGTCCGGAGCCGGGAGATGCGATTCACGGCGCCGTCCGGGGCGGCGATCGGGCTGGAAGCGGAGGATTTCCCGCATCTCGCCGTCTGGACCCGGCCGAATGCGCCGTTCGTCTCCCTGGAGGCCTGGACGGGTCATGCGGACTGGAGCGGATTCACCGGCGAGCTCAGCGAGCGCAACACGATGCGGGTGCTGGCAGCAGGCTCAAGCGCCCGTCACCGGGTCACCTTGCGCTGGCACGGCGCCTGACGCCTCCCCGCCCGCGAAGGCCGCGAGCGCCTCGGCGTGGAGCAGATCCGGCGTGTCGATGTAGCGGGCGGAGTGGTGAAACAGGTTGAGGTGGCGGGCGCCCGCCTCGCGGGCGAGGCGCCCGGCCTGCGCGGCCGTCAGATGGCGGGTCGCGGCCGCGACGGCGGCGTCCTGCTCCAGGAACACCGCCTCGATGAAGAGCTGGTCCGCGCCCCGCGCGAGGGCGAGGATCCGCTCGCGATTCGCGGCGGTGAAGGCGCAATCCGTCACGTAGGCGACCGCCTGCCCGGGACCGATCCGGAACGCGCGGGCGCGCAAAGCGCCGAGGCTCACGGGCTGGCGGTGCGGCACCGCAACGAGCGTATCGTCGGGCTCGCCCCGCCGGACCGCGGCCTTGGCGGCGTTGAGCCAGGGGCCGACCGGCAGGTCGAGGGCGTCGAGCGCGCCGCGCAGCACGTTGACCTGCAGGGTCTCGCGCAAACAGAAGGCCAGCGAGGGGATGCCGTGGTCGAGCGCGGCGGCCTCCATCCGGAAGCCCTCCTCGGCCAGGACGACGCCGGCGGGAAGGGAGGGCGGATCGACGGCCTGGCGGGCGAAGACCTCGCGGGCGCGGAACTCCGCGGCGCCGGCGATGCGCGTGCCGTCGAATTCCTGCACGGCGAGGCGGAAATCCACCGAGTCCGGGCCGATCAGGTTCCAGGTGAAGCCGCGGATGCGGTGCTCGACCTGGTCGATGAAGCCCGGCGGGCCGACGAGCGTCAGCGGGCCGTCGCGGTGGAGGTTCAGGCGCAGGAGCCGGTCGAACCCCGCCATGTGGTCCATGTGGGTGTGGGAGATGAGCGCGTGGCTGACCCGGGTCAGCTCGCGCGCCGCCATGCCCCCGAGGTCGCCGAGATCGAACAGGATCGCGCGGCGGCCGTAGCGGAAATCGACATAGAGTCCCGGATCGTCGAACGGCCCGTTGATCAGGCGGGGCTGGACGAGCCAGGACATTGTTCGGCCGGGCCGCAGGGTCGGGCAGGGGCCCGGCGTCAGCCCTTGAGCGCGCGCCAGGCCTCGGCGAAGGCGCGGGCGTTGCGGCCGACGTCCTCGGCCGACATCTGCGGCGTGAACAGGGCCGAGCCGAGCCCGAAGCCGTCGGCGCCCGCCTCCACGTAAGCCTTCATGCTCTCGGGCCTGATGCCGCCGACCGGCACCACGAGGGCATCCTTGGGCAGCACCGCCCGCAGGGCCTTGACGACGACCGGCGGCATGGCCTCGGCCGGGAACAGCTTGAGGGCGTCGGCGCCGGCCTTGAGGGCCGCGAAGCCTTCGGTCGGGGTCGCGACGCCCGGCGTGCAGACGAGGCCGAGCGCCTTGGCGCGCCGCACCACGTCGAGGTCGCTGTGGGGCATGACGATGAGCCCGCCGCCCGCATCCCGCACCCGGTCGACGTCCGCGGGGTCGAGCACGGTGCCGGCGCCCACGAGGGTGCCCGCGGGCATGGCGCGGCTCAGGGTCTCGATGCTGCGGAAGGGATCGGGCGAGTTCAGCGGCACCTCGATGACCCGGAAGCCCGCTTCCACGAGTGCATGGCCGACCACCTCCGCGTTCTCGGGGGCCAGACCCCGCAGGATCGCGACGAGGGGGAGGCCGGCGAGGGTGGAGCGGAGGTCTGTGGTCATGCCCGCCACATAAGGCGCTCCCGCCGCGAGGGCAACGCGGCGCGACGGGCGGCGGCCATGCGTGCCGGCTCAGCCTGTGGGAACAAGGCCCGGGTCGATCGGGGTGCGGGTCTCCATCCAGGCCGGGACAGGCAGGCCTTTCGATCGCAGGAAGTCGGGATTGTAGAGCTTCGACTGGTAGCGCGAGCCGTGGTCGCACAGCACGGTCACGATCGTATGGCCCGGCCCGAGATGGCGGGCGAGGCGGATCGCGCCCGCGACGTTGACGCCCGACGAGCCGCCGAGGCACAGGCCTTCGTGCTCCACGAGATCGAACAGGATCGGCACCGCCTCCTCGTCCGGAATCTGGAAGGCGACGTCCACCGGCGCGCCTTCGATGTTCCGGGTGATCCGGCCCTGGCCGATGCCTTCCGTGATCGAGGAGCCCTGCGCTTTCAGTTCGCCGGTCGTGAAGTGGGAGTAGAGCGCCGCCCCCATCGGGTCGGCGAGGCCGATGGTCACCTTCGGGTTGCGGGCCTTCAGCGCCATGCCGACGCCCGCGAGCGTGCCGCCGGTGCCGACCGCGCAGACGAAGCCGTCGATCTTGCCTCCCGTCTGCTCCCAGATCTCCGGGCCAGTGGTCTCCACATGCCCGTCGCGGTTCGCCGTGTTGTCGAACTGGTTGGCCCAGATCGCGCCGGCGCTTTCGGATGCATCGAGGCGCTCCGCGAGGCGGCCCGACACCTTCACGTAGTTGTTGGGGTTGGCATAAGCCACCGCCGGGACCTCGACGAGCTCGGCGCCGGCGAGCCGCAGCATGTCCTTCTTTTCCTGGCTCTGCGTGTTCGGGATGACGATCACGGTGCGGAAGCCCATGGCGTTGCCCACGAGGGCGAGCCCGATCCCCGTATTGCCCGCCGTACCCTCGACGATCACGCCGCCGGGCCGAAGCCGGCCTTGCTTCACCGCATCCTGAACCATGAACAGGGCGGCGCGGTCCTTCACGGATCCGCCGGGATTCATGAATTCGGCCTTGCCGAGGATCGTGCAGCCGGTGGCCTCGGAGGCGCGGCGGAGCTTGATCAGGGGCGTGTTGCCGATGGCGGCGAGAATGTCGGGCGCGATGGTCATGGGGGCTCGGGGCAGGAAAGGGGGCGGCTCTCTATACCCCCTCTCCCCGCGGGCGGGGAGAGGGCTGGGGTGAGGGGTTCGTCTCCCTCTCCCCGCAAGCGGGGAGAGGATTGGGGTGAGGGGCGGGTCGGAGGAGCTCAGCGCATCCACCTCACGTGTGTCATGGCCGGGCTTGCCCCGGCCACCTCGATCGGTGAGGCGAGCTGGGTCTGAAGCGACGCGCATCGTGGTCTTCACGCCGGGATGGCCGGGTCAAGCCCGGCCATGACACGGGCGAAACGGTGCCCTACCGACCGGCCCCTCACCCCGACCCTCTCCCCGCTTGCGGGGAGAGGGAGTGCGCCCACACATCACCTCGACAGCGAAAGCCCGCCCCTCTACAACCGCCACGCCCCTACACCTGCCGGGTGATCCCTGCCCGGCCTTTCCGAGCCTAGAGATCCATGAGCGGCGTCAACGAAATCCGGTCGGCCTTCCTCGATTACTTCGCCAAGAACGGCCACGAGGTCGTGCCGTCGAGCCCGCTCGTGCCGCGCAACGACCCGACGCTGATGTTCACGAACGCCGGCATGGTGCAGTTCAAGAACGTGTTCACGGGCGTCGAGAAGCGGCCGTACGGGCGCGCCGCCACGGCGCAGAAATGCGTACGCGCCGGCGGCAAGCACAACGATCTCGACAACGTCGGCTACACCGCCCGGCACCACACCTTCTTCGAGATGCTGGGGAACTTCTCCTTCGGCGCCATGGGGGGCGAGGGCAATGCGTCGCCCTACTTCAAGGCGCTCGCCATCGAGCTCGCCTGGAACCTGATCACCAAGGAGTTTGGGCTCACCAAGGACCGCCTCCTCGTCACGGTCTACCACACCGACGACGAGGCCGCAGAGCTGTGGAAGAAGATCGCGGGCTTCGGGGACGACAAGATCATCCGCATCCCGACCTCCGACAACTTCTGGCAGATGGGCGACACCGGCCCCTGCGGGCCGTGCTCGGAAATCTTCATCGACCAGGGCGAGGCCCTGTGGGGCGGCCCGCCCGGCTCTCCCGAGGAGGACGGCGACCGGTTCCTGGAGTTCTGGAACCTCGTCTTCATGCAGTACGAGCAGCTCGAGCCCGGCAACCGCATCCCGCTCCCCAAACCCTCCATCGACACCGGCATGGGCCTCGAGCGCATCGCGGCCGTGCTCCAGGGCGTGCACTCGAACTACGACACCGACCTGTTCCGCACCCTCATCGAGGCGGTCTCCCACGCGACCGGCGTCGCGCCCGAGGGCGAGCGCAAGGCCTCGCACCGGGTCATCGCCGACCACCTGCGGACCTCGTGCTTCCTCGTCGCCGACGGCGTGCTGCCCTCCAACGAAGGCCGCGGCTACGTGCTCCGCCGCATCATGCGCCGCGCCATGCGCCACGCGCAGCTCCTCGGGGCGCGGGATCCGATCATGTACCGGCTCGTGCCGGCGCTCGTGCGCGAGATGGGGCAGGCCTACCCCGAGCTCGTGCGCGCCGAGCCCCTCATCACCGAGACCCTGCGTCTGGAAGAGACCCGCTTCCGCAAGACCCTGGAGCGCGGCCTCTCGATCCTCGACGAGGAGACGCGCGCTCTCACCAAAGGCGGCAAGCTCTCGGGCGAGACCGCGTTCACGCTCTACGACACCTACGGCTTCCCCCTCGACCTCACCCAGGACGCGCTGAAGCCGCGCGGCATCGGCGTCGACACGGACGCCTTCGACGCCGCCATGAAGCGCCAGCGCGAGATGGCCCGCGCGGCCTGGTCGGGCTCCGGCGAGGCCGCGACCGAGACCGTGTGGTACGGCATCCGCGAGCGCGTCGGCGCGACCGAGTTCCTCGGCTACGACACCGAGACCGCGGAGGGCGTGGTGCTCGCGCTCCTGCGCGACGGCGGGGAGGTCAAGGAGCTGAAGGCCGGCGAGACCGGGCTCCTCGTCCTCAACCAGACCCCGTTCTACGCCGAATCCGGCGGCCAGGTCGGCGACACCGGCACCATGCGCGGCGAGGGCGTGCGCCTCGCCGTCACCGCGACCGAGAAGAAGCTCGGGGACCTGTGGGTGCACCACGTCACGGTCGAGGAGGGCGCGGTGAAGCCCGGCCTCTCGCTCGAGCTCCGCGTCGAGCACGGGCGCCGCTCGGCGGTGCGGGCGAACCATTCCGCGACCCACCTCCTGCACGAGGCCCTGCGCCAGGTGCTCGGCGACCACGTCGCCCAGAAGGGCTCGCTCGTGGCGCCCGACCGCCTGCGCTTCGACTTCAGCCACCCGAAGCCGATCGACGATGCGGAGCTCCAGCGGGTCGAGGACATCGCCAACGAGGTGCTGCTGCAGAACGGACCCGTGGTCACCAAGCTCATGGCGGTCGACGAGGCGATCGAGTCCGGCGCCCGCGCGCTCTTCGGAGAGAAATACGGCGACGAGGTGCGCGTGGTCTCCATGGGCAAGGCCGACGGCAACCGGGCGTTCTCCGTCGAACTCTGCGGCGGCACCCACGTGGCCCGCACGGGCGACATCGGCCTCGTCACGATCGTGGGCGAGAGCGCGGTCGCGGCCGGCGTGCGCCGGCTCGAGGCCATGACGGGCGCGGCGGCGCGGCGCCACCTCGCGGCGGAGAGCCGCCGGCTCCATGCCGTCGCGGGCCTGCTCAAGGCGCCCGTCGACCAGGCCACGGACCGGCTCGCCGCGCTCATCGAGGAGCGCCGGCGCCTGGAGCGCGATCTTGCCGAGGCGCGGCGCAAGCTCGCCATGGGCGGCGGCACCGGCGGGGGCGACCCGATCCGCGACGTCGGCGGGGTCAAGCTGATGGCGCGCTCGGTCTCGGGCGTCGAGATGAAGGACCTCAAGACGCTGGCCGACGAGGGCAAGCGCCGGCTCGGCTCGGGCGTCGTGGCGATCGTCGGCGTCGCCGAGGACGGCAAGGCCGGGATCGTGGTCGGCGTCACCGAGGACCTCACGCAAAAGATCGACGCGGTCAGCCTCGTGCGCGCCGGCGCCGAGAAGCTCGGCGGCAAGGGCGGCGGCGGCCGCCGCGACATGGCCCAGGCGGGCGGGCCCGACGGCGCCCAGGCGGAAGCGGCGCTTGCGGCCGTCGAGGCGGCGCTCTCGGCCGCCTGACGATCGCGGGTCGGGGAGGGGCCGCCGGCCCGCCCCGGTCTAGTCCGTTCCGCCGTCCGCCCGCGCGGCGCCTGAAACCGCACCGATCGGATTAGTCTCGCGCGCCCAGCCGAGCTTAGCTCACCCGGGCGAATGGAAAGCCGCGCTTGCCTCCGCCACCATCCCGGCATCGAAACGGGAGGGTAGGATGCGGGATCGCGCGGCATTGATCGACGGCGTCGGCCTCGTGACGCTGGTCTGGTTCCTGGGCTACAGCGCCGGGCTCCTCTGACAGGCGAGGCCGGTTCGGCCTCGGCGCCTCGTCGGCGCTCCCTTCGGCAGCGAGGCGTCGGCTGTCGTATCCGTGATCCGTCCGGACGGCGGTCCGGCCGGCGTCCCTGGGTGATCGCATCGGCGGGCTTTCGTGCTAGCTTGGCCGTACGCACCGGCCCGAGAGCCGGAGCGCCCCGGAGGACGCCATGTGCACGCATTGCCGCAATCCCCTGCATCTGTCCCGCCGCGGCCTGCTCGCCGGCGGCTTCGCCGCGCTCGCGGCCGGCGCCGCGCCCCGCAGCGCCTTCGCCCAGGCCGCGCCCGCGAACGCCATCGCCCCCGACGAAGCCCTGCGGCGGGTCATGGAGGGCAATGCACGCTACGTCGCCGGCACCCTCGCGAACCGGGATTACTCTGCCGGCCGCGCCGCCCGGGCCGCCGCTCAATACCCGATCGCCTCGATCCTGAGCTGCGCCGATTCGCGGGTCGCGCCGGAAATCGCCTTCGACCAGAAGCCGGGCGAGCTGTTCGTGGTGCGGGTCGCCGGCAACTTCGTGAACGACGACGGGTTGGCGAGCCTCGAATACGGGGCGCGCTTCCTCGGCGTGCCGCTCGTGATGGTGCTCGGCCATTCCAATTGCGGCGCGGTCGCCGCCGGGATCAAGGTCGTGAAGGAGAACCTGGAGCTGCCCGGCCACCTGCCGGCGCTCGTCGGGGCCATCAAGCCGGCGGTCGAAGCCGCCCTGAAGCGGAGCCCGTCCGATCTGCTCCACGAGGCGACGGCCGAGAACGTGCGCCTCAACGTGAAGCGCCTCGCCGAGGCCAACCCGATCCTGTCCGAGATGGTGCGGCAGGAGAAGATGAAGGTCGTGGGCGGCGTCTACGACATCGGCACCGGCAAGGTGTCGCTCGTCTGACGGCGTCTCCCGCAACGAAAAAGGCCCGGCATCCGCCGGGCCTTTTCCCTGTCCGAGAGCCCGGCGAGGCTCAGGCCTTCGCCATCGCGGCCTTGAGGTTCGCGTCGATCTTGTCGAGGAAGCCGGTGGTCGAGAGCCACTTCTGGTCGGCGCCGACGAGGAGCGCGAGGTCCTTCGTCATGTGGCCGGCCTCGACGGTGTCGACGCAGACCTTCTCGAGGGTGGTGGCGAAGTTCGCGAGGTCCTGGTTGCCGTCGAGCTTCGCCCGGTGGGCGAGGCCGCGGGTCCAGGCGAAGATCGAGGCGATCGAGTTCGTCGAGGTCTCCTTGCCCTTCTGGTGCTCGCGGTAGTGGCGCGTCACCGTGCCGTGGGCGGCCTCGGCCTCGACGGTCTGGCCGTCCGGGGTCATCAGCACCGAGGTCATGAGGCCGAGCGAGCCGAACCCTTGCGCCACCGTGTCGGACTGCACGTCGCCGTCGTAGTTCTTGCAGGCCCAGACATAGCCGCCCGACCACTTGAGGGCCGAAGCCACCATGTCGTCGATGAGGCGGTGCTCGTAGACGATTTTGTTCTTGTCGAACTCGGCCTTGAATTCGGCGTCGAAGATCTGCTGGAAGATCTCCATGAAGCGGCCGTCGTACTGCTTCAGGATGGTGTTCTTGGTCGAGAGATAGACCGGGTACTTGCGGGCGAGGCCGTAATTGAACGAAGCGCGCGCGAAGTCGCGGATCGAGTCGTCGAGGTTGTACATCGCCATGGTGACGCCCGAGCCCGGGGCCTTGAAGACCTCCTTCTCGATCACCTGGCCGTCCTCGCCCACGAACTTGATCGTCAGCGTGCCCTTGCCCGGGAACTTGAAGTCGGTGGCGCGGTACTGGTCGCCGAAGGCGTGGCGGCCCACGATGATGGGCTGGGTCCAGCCCGGCACGAGGCGCGGCACGTTCCTCATGATGATCGGCTCGCGGAAGATCACGCCGCCGAGGATGTTGCGGATGGTGCCGTTGGGCGAGCGCCACATCTCCTTGAGGCCGAACTCCTTCACGCGGCCCTCGTCCGGCGTGATGGTGGCGCATTTCACGCCGACGCCATGGCGCTTGATCGCGTGGGCGGCATCGACCGTGACCTGGTCGTTGGTGGCGTCGCGGTGCTCGACGCCGAGGTCGTAGTACTCGAGCTTCACGTCGAGGTAAGGGTGGATCAGCTTGTCCTTGATGAACTGCCAGATGATGCGGGTCATCTCGTCGCCGTCGAGCTCGACGACCGGGTTTGCGACCTTGATCTTCGCCATGGGATCACCTGCTGGAATTGGAGAGCCTGGAGCCCCGCCGCCGGGACGGGAACGATGGCGCGCCTATAGCGCGCCTCGGCACGGGGGGGAAGCTGAGCTTTTGCATGAAGGGCCGCAGCCCGCGCCGATCATGGAACGGCCGAGCCTGCACGGCGGTCGTTGCGCGCCGCCGCGGAGTCTCTAGAAGCTTGAGCCCATGCCCGAGGCCGCCCCGCTCAAGCCCGCCGTCATCCTGGTCGAGCCCCAGCTCGCCGAGAACATCGGCATGGTGGCGCGGGCCATGGCGAATTTCGGACTCGAGGAACTGCGCCTCGTCAGCCCCCGCAACGGCTGGCCCAAGAAGGGGGCCCATTCGGCGGCCTCGGGCGCGACCCACATCCTGGAAGCCGCCCGGCTCTACGACACCGCCCGGGAGGCCATCGCCGACCTGAACTACGTCTTCGCGACCACGGCGCGGGAGCGGGGCCAGATGAAGCGCGTCTTCGGCCCGGAGCCCGCCATGGCCGAAGCCCTCGGCCGCGCCCGGGCCGGGCAGGGGGTCGGGATCCTGTTCGGGCGCGAGCGCACCGGGCTCGAGAACGACGAGATCTCGCTCGCGGACGCGATCGTGACCTTCCCGGTCGATCCGCGCTTCTCCTCCCTCAACCTGGCCCAGGCCGTGCTGCTCGTCGGCTACGAGTGGCACCGGCAGGCGACCGCCGGCGCGCTGCCGTTCGGGACCGGGCAGGCCCGACCGGCAACCCGCGAGATGGTGACCTCCTTCTTCGACTATCTCGAAGGCGAGCTCGACGCGGTCGGGCATTTCCCGGAGGACAAGCGGCCCGTGATGGTGCGCAACCTGCGCGACATTTTCCTCCGCTTCGGGATGACCGAGCAGGACGTCCGCACCCTGCGCGGGGTCGTGCGCTCGCTGGTGCCGGACCGGCGCGGCCGGGCCGACTAGCGGCGCCTCCCCTAGCCGCGCCGCGGACGCACTTGCGGCCGGGGCCCGCTTGAGGAAGGTTTAAGGCTCCTGTGATGCAACAGGGTGCGCCGACCGGCGCCGCCCGATTGATGAGCCGCCATGCGCCGCCTCCGGTTTCTCCCCCTCCTCGCCGCGTCGCTGCTCGCCGCCACGGCAGCGGCCGCCGCGACCCCTCCGGCCCAGCCGAAATCGGGGCCCGGCGGGGCCGACTACGCCGCCGAGCAGGTCGTGAAGCGCGCGGTGGGCCGGGCGAGCGCGGCCACCTTCGTGTTCCACGCCGCCAACCGCCCCGACAAGCCGCGGCCCGTCGTGGTGTTCTTCCATTCCTGGGGCGCCGCCAACCCGCAGCTCTACGGCGGCTGGATCGAGCATCTCGCCCGCAAGGGCTACCTCGTCCTCTATCCGCGCTTCCAGGACGTGAACCGCACCCGGCCCGCCGACGCCACGGGACTGGCGGTCGGGCTCGTCAAGGACGCCCTCGAGGCGCTGGCGAACGATGCGGAAGCGAGGCCCGATCCCGCCCGCGTGGCCTATGTGGGCCACCTCGCCGGCGCCGCGATCGCGCTCAACCTCGCGGCCGGCGCGCAAGGGGACGGGCTCCCCGTCCCGAAGCTCGTCTACGCCCTGATGCCGGGCGGCATCGCCTCCGACCCGAAGTCGCGCGGCATCCCGCTCGAGGACCTCTCGGAGCTCGACGCCTCGACGCTCCTGATCACCATGAGCGGCGACCGCGAGAACATCGCGAGCGACCGGGCCGCCCGGCGGATCCTCAAGGAATCCGCCAACGTGCCCGCGAACCGCAAGCTGTTCATGCGGGCCGGCTCGGACGATCACGGCTTCCCGACCACGGCCGCGACGCTGGCGTCGCCGGGCTCCGTCAAGGCGGATTACGATGCCGCCGCGATCAAGCTGCCGCCCGATCCGCCGCGCGACCCGAAGCAGAAGCCCCCGGGCTTCCGCTGGACGCCCGACATGGCGCTCTCGGGCGAGCAGACGGTGCTGACCCAGGCGCTCGGCAACAACGTCACCGACCCGCTCGACTACTACGCCTACTGGAAGACCTTCGACATGGCGGCCGAGGCGGCCTTCGCGGGGAAGGACGCGGCCGCCCTGAGGGCGGACCCGAAGTTCATCGACATGGGCGCCTGGAGCGACGGCTGGCCGATGCGGCGCCTCACGGCCGAGATGCCGAAGGTCGAGGGCCAGGAGCCCAAGCCCGCGGGTCCGCGCCGGGTCCTGCCGCCGGCGGCGCAGTAGCCCGGAGACCCGAGGGAGCCCCGCGCGTCAGCCCCGCGGCTGCTCCGCGGCGTAGTCGAACCCCAGCCTGCCGGCGGCCGAAAGGCCGACCAGCAGGGCGGCGACATGGATCGCGGAATCGATGCGGCCCGCGACCGCGGCCTCGACGGCTGTCCGGTACGGAACGCGCTCGACCACGATGTCCTCCGCGGGTTCCGGCTGCGGCTCGTGCAGGCGCCGCGCTCCGAGGGCCAGGACCGTATAGGAGAGGTTCGTGTGCGTCGCCGGATTGGGCGACACCGCGCCGACGAGGCGGAGATTCTCGGCGACGTAGCCGGTTTCCTCCCTGAGCTCGCGGGCCGCGGCCGCGAGCGGATCGCTCTCCCCGGGGTCCATCGCGCCCGCCGGCAGCTCGAGCGCCACCCGGCCCAGGCCGTGGCGGTACTGGCGGATGAGGAGGATGTGGTCTTCCGCGTCGAGCGCTACGATCTGGACCCAGTTCCCGTATTCGAGAACGTAATAGGGGCTGACCTCGACGCCCCGGGCGGTGACGCAATCGTCGGCCCGCACGTGGATCCAGCGGTCGCGGTGGACCGGGCGCGACGCGCGGACGGTCCAGGGACGGGGCCAGGGGAGGGGCGAGGTGTCGGTCATGACGTCTCCGATCGAAGGCGCCTCCCATGGACCGGCGGCGGGCTGCCGCGCAAGCCTGCCGCCGCGGTGCGGGCCCACACGCTTTTTTCACCGCGGCCATGCAAACTCCGTCTCGCCTGCCGCGTTAGGGTGAGCGGAGCTTTATGAATGCGCGTCGATCTCCTCGCCGGAACGGTCTATAGCCCCCTCGTCGTGCCGGACCCGGTCCCCACCATCCTCGTGTTCGATTCCGGCCTCGGCGGCCTGACGGTCTTCGCCGAGGTCGCGAAGGCGCGCCCCGATGCCCGCTTCGTCTATGCCGCCGACGATGCCGCGTTTCCCTACGGGCGCCTGAGCGAGGACGCGATCGTCGCCCGGGTGATCGCCGTCATGGAGCGCCTGATCGCCGCCCATGCGCCGGACCTCGTGGTCGTGGCCTGCAACACCGCCTCGACGATCGTGCTGCCGCACCTGCGCGCCCGCTTCCCCATCCCCTTCGTGGGCACGGTCCCGGCGATCAAGCCGGCCGCGCTCGCCTCGCTCTCGAAGCGCATCACCGTCCTGGCCACGCCCGGCACGGTTGCCCGCGACTATACTCGCGACCTCGTCGAGACCTACGCGGCCGGCTGCCGGGTCGCGCTCGTGGGTTCGCGCCGCTTCGCGGCCTTCGCGGAGGCCGAGCTCTCCGGCACGCCCGTCTCCGACGCCGAGATCGCCGAGGAGCTCCGGCCCTGCTTCATCGAGGACGGGGAGGGGCGCACGGACGTGGTGGCGCTCGCCTGCACCCACTATCCCCTCCTGCTGCCGCGCCTGCGCGCGCTCGCGCCCTGGCCCGTCACCTGGATCGACCCTGCGCCCGCCATCGCCCGCCGCGTGGTCCAGCTCATCGGCGGGCCGGCGGCCGGCGTCGAAGCCGACGAGGAGGGGGCGCTGGCGGTCTTCACGGGCGGATCGGGCCTCACCGCCGCCCTGCGGGATGCGCTGGGCGCCCGCGGCCTCGCCGAGATCGCCGTCGAGCCGCTGCCGCTGATCCAGGGCTGAGCCGACGCCGTCCCGCCGGAAGCGGTTGACTTTTCCGAGACTTGCCCGTACATCCCACCCGTTCGCGCGGCTCGTCAGGGCCGCGCGAGCTTTTTTACGCACCCGTGGCCGCGCTTCGTGCCGGCCTGTCGTCCCGTCCCTCGAGACGGCCCTTTGGGCCTCCTCGGGAAGAGGAGGGAAGAGGAGGGCGCGTTCCTCGAGAAGCATCGACAACACAGAGGAACCGCGATGTCGAAGCGCATCCAGGCCAAGCACAAGCTTGACCGCCGCATGGGCCAGAATATCTGGGGCCGCCCGAAGAGCCCCGTGAACCGCCGCGAATACGGCCCCGGCCAGCACGGCCAGCGCCGCAAGGGCAAGATGAGCGACTTCGGCACGCAGCTGCGCGCCAAGCAGAAGCTCAAGGGCTACTACGCCAACATCACCGAGAAGCAGTTCCGCCGCTACTACGCGGAAGCGATCCGCATGAAGGGCGACTCGAGCGAGAACCTCGTCGGCCTGCTCGAGCGCCGTCTCGACGCCGTGGTGTTCCGCGCCAAGTTCGTCGCGACCCCGTTCGCGGCGCGCCAGTTCGTCAACCACGGCCACGTGAAGGTCAACGGGCGCCGGGTCAACATCCCGAGCTTCCTCGTGAAGGCCGGCGACGTGATCGAGGTCAAGGACGCTTCGAAGCAGCTCGAGGTCGTCATGGTGGCGAGCCAGCTCGCCGAGCGCGACGTGCCCGACTACATCGAGGTCGACCACTCCAAGATGACGGCCCGCTACACCCGCATCCCGACCCTCTCGGAGGTGCCGTATGCGGTCCAGATGGAGCCGAACCTGGTGATCGAGTTCTACTCGCGCTAACCGGCCCGAGAGAGACTCCAAGGAAGCCGCCCCTCGGGGCGGCTTTTTTGTTGCGCGGGGCAGCCCCGCGGGCTGCGCCCTCGACGGAAGTTCAGGTTGTATGTGCGAATAATGCAATCCATGATGGCATCAAGGGGGCCATCATGGCGAAGAACATCGTTCTGTTTTCGGACGGCACCGGCAACAGCTCGGGCAAGCTGTTCCGCACCAATGTCTGGCGTCTCTACCAGGCGCTCGACCTGACGCATCCCGCCGACGCGCAGGCCGCTGCGGGCGAGACCCCGCAGATCGCCTATTACGACGACGGGGTCGGGACGTCCTCGTTCAAGCCGATCGCGATCCTGGGCGGCGTGTTCGGCGTCGGGCTCAAGCGCAACGTGCTCGACCTCTACGTCTTCCTCTGCCGCAACTACGAACCGGGCGACCGCATCTACGCCTTCGGCTTCAGCCGCGGCGCCTTCACGATCCGCATGCTGATCGGCCTCGTGGTCACGGAGGGGATCCTCGGCTGCACCACGGAGGAGAGCCTCCGGCGCCATGCCGTCGATGCCTACCGGTCGTACCGCGTCTGCTACAATCCGCACGGCTGGCTCGTCAGGCCAGTGCGGGCGCTGCGTGACGCGGCTGTCCGGATCTGGCGGCGCCGGCGCGGGCAGCCGCTCTATGAGGAGATCGAAAAGCAGCCGGTGGAGTCGGTCGAGTTCGTCGGGGTGGGGACACGGTCTCGGCCTACGGCCTGCCGATCGCCGAGATGACCCGCGGCATCGACAAGGTCATCTGGCCGCTCTCGATGCCCAATTACCGCCTCTCCGCCAAGGTCAAGCGCGCCCGGCACGCGCTCGCGCTCGACGACGAGCGCGACACCTTCCATCCGCTCCTCTGGGAAGAGGAGAAGGAGCCGGAGCCGCCCCCGGGCGAACAGCCCCGGCTCCAGCAGGTCTGGTTCGCCGGCGTCCATTCCGACGTGGGCGGCGGCTATCCCGACGACGGCCTCGCCTACGTGTCGCTCGACTGGATGGTGAAGGAGGCGCAGGCAGCCGGGCTGCGTTTCGTCCCCCACGTGCTGGAGGAGTTCGACGCGGCCCGCAACCCGTACGGGCCGATCCACAATCCGCGCCAGGGCCTCGGCGGCTACTACCGCTACCAGCCGCGCAAGATCTCGGCCCGCCTCGTGCCGCCGGACCCGCGCACCCGCGTGATGCAGGATCCCGACCGCGGCGAGCAGGGCTTCCTCGTCACCGCCCGGATCCACCACAGCGTGCTCGACCGGATCCGCTTCGGCGGCGACCACTACGCCCCGATCGTGCTGCCGGACCGGTTCGACGTGGTCGATTCCTCCGGTGCCATCGTGCAGTCCGCCCCCGGGGGCGCATCGGGCCTGCATCCGGGCGAGCGCCAGGAATGGGTCTGGAACGACGTCTGGCGCCGGCGGATCACCTATTTCGCGACGGTGCTCGCCTCCGCGAATCTTGCGGCCTTCCCGCTCTACCAGGCGAAGTGGCCGCCATCGGTCTGCGAGGGGCCGTTCTGCGCCCTGTCGCCGCTCTTCCAGGCCGTCACCGCCGTGCTGCCCCGGTTTCTCGAAGGCTGGGTGGAGGCCTATGCGGCGGCCCCGGGCTGGTTCGTGCTGAACGCCATCGCGCTCGCAGCCCTGATCCTGCGCAGCTCCGCGCTCCAGCGCCGGATCGAGGACGGGATGCGCGAGCAGTGGGAGCAATGCCTGGGCCTGCGCACCGGCGCCCCGCCGCGGACCGTCGCGGGCCGGAACGCGGATCTGCCCGCGAACTGGATCTACCGGCTCCGCGCCAGCCCTGCATACCAGCGGATCCTCCAGGCGCTCAAATGGCGCCTGCTGCCGTACGGGTTCGGCGCCGTGACCCTCGTCGGCGCGATCGCACTCGGGGCAATCGTCATCTGGTTCCTCGCCGCTCGAATCGGGGTCGTGATCGCGGAGCGGTCCGGCTCGATCTGCACCCTCGACGCGCAGCCGGCCCGGACCGAGCGCTTCTCCACCGCCGATCCATGCTGGCCGGCGGGCATCCGCGTGGAAGCGGGCCGGCGCTACACGATCGAGATCGAGGTCAGCACGGGCTGGAGCGATGCCGGCCTGGTCGCGACCGATCCCACGGGCTTCGGGAACGAGCGCTTCGCGTGGCCCGGGCGCTGGCTCGCGGTCCTGTCGCGCCGTTCGCTGCACGACCGGTGGTTCCAGCCCCTCCTCCGCATCCGCGAGGACGGCGGCGGCGTGCAGCTTCAGGCGCTGGACTTCTGCGGCCGCTGCGCCGACCCGCAGCGGCGGCGGTTCTCGCTCGAGTTCGTGGCCGAGGTCTCGGGCGAGGTGCAGATCACCGTCAACGACGCGGTGCTCGGGCTCTGGCTGACGGGCGGGTTCTACGCCGACAACCGGGGCGATGCGGAGGTGCGCGTCACGCCCGTGCTGCCGTAGCGCCGCACCGGGCAGAACGAAAAAGGCCGCCCCGAGGGGCGGCCGAGGGTGGGGTCTCGAAGGTCCGGGCGGCGGCTATTGCGGGCGGTCGCCACGCCGGTCGCCGCGCCAGCGCTCGCCGCGGGCCTCGCGCATGAGGCGGGGCAGGAGGCGCCTCTGGCTCTCGTCGAGGGAGGCCCAGAACGGCTTCATGGCGGCGCTCAGGGCGCGCATCCGCTCGGCTTCCTCGGAGGCGCGCGCGGCGCGCTCCTCGATGCGCTGCATGTAGTCGCCGCGGTCCTCCCGGCGCGTGACCGCCCGGCCGGCGCGCCGGTCCTCGCGGCGCTCGGCGCGCTCCTCGCGCCGCTCCGCCCGATCCTCCTTGCGCTCGGCGCGCTCCGCCATGTCGACCCGCAGCGCCCGCTCCACGGGGGACCAGAGCCGCCTCTGCTCCTCGGTGAGCTTCAGGCCGGCCTGGATCGCCGCGATGCGGGCGTCCGCGAGCGCGGCCCGGTCGGTGGCGGACAGGCCGTCGCGGGTGTTCGGCAAGGGGGCGGCAAGGGGGGCAGCCAGAGGCGCCGGCGCCGTGCTCGTGACCGGGGGCGGGCTAGCGGGCGCCGTCTGCTGGGCGATGGCGGCGGCTCCGGCGAGCGTCAGGACCGATGCGGCGGTCAGGATCGCAAGGGCTTTCATGCGGGGTCTCCTGGGGTGATCGATGGGAGCAAGCTTCGCCGCCCGCGGCTCTCGGGTCCGTGAACGCCGCATGAAACTTTCGTCATGTTCCTGAGCGGCGGCTGAACGGGTCGCCGCTCAGAGCGTCTTCAGGAAGCCCGCGAACCGCATCAGCCCCTCGGGCCAGGGCCCGTGGCCGCTCGCGGTGTTGAGGTGGCCGGAATCGCCCGCGTCGACGATCGCGGCGCCCCAGGCATAGGCGAGGTCCTCGGCCTTGTCGTAGGCGCAGTAGGGGTCGGTGCGGCTCGCCACCAGCACGGAGGGGAAGGGCAGCGGATCGCGCGGCAGCGGCCCGAAATCGAGCTCCACGCCGGGGACGAGGTCCGGGTTCTCGACGTCCGGCAGGCCGACCAGGAAGGCGCCGCGCACCCGGCCGTTTCCGAGCTGCGCGGCCGCATGGGCCACTGTGGGCACGCCGAGGCTGTGGGCCACGAGCACCACGGGCCGCGTCCCGCGCGATGCTTCCGCGACCACGCGGGCGACCCATTCGTCGCGCTTCGGCTCGGTCCAGCTCGCCTGCTCGACGCGGCGCGCGGTCGAGAGCTGCCGCTCCCAGCGGCTCTGCCAATGGTCGGGCCCGGAATTCTCGTAGCCCGGGACGATGAGGATGTCGCAGTCGGAGGTCCGCATGGGCGGCAGGTACCCTCGGGAGGGCTGGGGATCAAGCCGGCTCTACGCCTCTTCGGCCCCGAAGACGCGGCGGAAGATCGTGTCGACATGCTTGAAGTGATACCCGAGGTCGAAGCATTCCTCGATCTCGTTTTCCTCCAGTTTCGCCGTGACTTCCGGGTCTTTCTTCAACAGATCCAGGAAGTCTCCTTCACCGCGCCAGACTGGCATCGCGTTGCGCTGCACGAGGCGATAGGAATCCTCGCGCGACACGCCCTTCTGGGTCAGCGCCAGCATCACCCGCTGCGAGTGAACGAGGCCGCCGAGGCGATCGAGGTTGCGCTGCATGGTCTCCGGATAGACCACGAGGCGCTCGACCACGCCCGTGAGGCGGGCGAGCGCGAAGTCGAGGGTCACGGTGGCGTCGGGGCCGATCATGCGCTCGACCGAGGAATGCGAGATGTCGCGCTCGTGCCAGAGCGCCACGTTCTCCATGGCGGGCATCGCATAGGCGCGCACCATGCGGGCAAGGCCGGTGAGGTTCTCGGTCAGCACGGGGTTGCGCTTGTGGGGCATCGCGGAGGAGCCCTTCTGCCCTTCCGAGAAATACTCCTCGGCCTCCAGGACCTCGCTGCGCTGGAGATGGCGGATCTCGGTGGCGAGACGCTCGATCGAGGACGCCACGACGCCGAGCGTCGCGAAGAACATGGCGTGCCGGTCGCGCGGGATCACCTGCGTAGAGACGGGTTCGACCGCGAGGCCCATGCGCCCGGCGACGTATTCCTCGACCCTCGGGTCGATGTTGGCGAAGGTCCCGACCGCGCCCGAGATCGCGCAGGTCGCGACCTCGCGCCTCGCCTCGACGAGGCGCCGCTTCGCGCGCTCGAACTCGGCATAGTAGCCCGCGAGCTTCACCCCGAAGGTGATGGGCTCGGCGTGGATGCCGTGCGAGCGCCCGATGGTCGGCGTCGACTTGTGCTCGAGCGCCCGGCGCTTGAGGGCGGCGAGCAGCGCGTCCACGTCGGCGATGAGCAGGTCGGCGGCGCGCACGAGCTGCACGTTGAAGCAGGTGTCGAGCACGTCCGACGAGGTCATGCCCTGGTGGACGAAGCGCGCCTCCGGGCCGACGATCTCGGCGAGGTGCGTCAGGAAGGCGATGACGTCGTGCTTCACCTCGCGCTCGATGGCGTCGATGCGCTCCACGTCGAAGGTCGCCGCGGAGCCCTTCTCCCAGACGAGGTCGGCCGCCGCCTTCGGGACGACGCCGAGATCCGCCAGCGCCGTGGTGGCGTGGGCCTCGATCTCGAACCAGATGCGGAACTTCGTCTCGGGCGACCAGATTGCCACCATCTCGGGGCGGCTGTAGCGGGGGATCATGGGAACCTCGCGGATCTCAAGGGAATTGAAGGCGGGTCAGACCCATTGCCCGGTCGCCGCCTCGGCGGCCTGGCGGATCGCGGCGATGTTGGCGGCGTAGGCACCGCCCTTGAACACGGCGGAGCCCGCGACCAGCACGTCGGCGCCGGCGGCGGCGACGAGCGGGGCGGTCTCGGGCGTCACGCCGCCATCCACCTCGATGCGGATGTCGCGGCCCTCCGTCATGGCCCGGATGCGCCGGATCTTGTCGCAGACCGAGCCGATGAAGGCCTGGCCGCCGAAGCCCGGGTTCACGGTCATGCAGAGCACGAGGTCGACCATGTCGAGCACGGGTTCGACGGCGCCCTCGGGGGTGGCGGGGTTCAGGACCACGCCGGCCTTCTTGCCGAGCGCCCGGATCGTCTGGAGCGAGCGGTGCAGGTGGGGACCGGCCTCCGCATGGACCGAGATCACGTCGGCGCCCGCCTTGGCGAAGGCTTCCAGGTACGGGTCCGCCGGCGCGATCATGAGGTGGACGTCGAAGACTTTCCGCGAATGCGGCCGGATCGCGCGGACGATGTCCGGGCCCAGGGTGATGTTGGGCACGAAATGCCCGTCCATCACGTCGATATGGATCCAGTCGCCGCCGGCCTCGTCCACGGCGCGCACCTCTTCGCCGAGCCGGGCGAAATCGGCCGAGAGGATCGAGGGGGCGATCAGGAGGGGGCGGGTCATGGCGCGCGGGTATCACGACCCCCACCGGGCGGCAACCGCACCGCCCGCAGGGGTGGGGCTCAGGAGCCCCCGGCGGCGACCGGCGGGGCCTGAGGCACGAGCCGCCGGGCGAGCGGCTTCATGACCTGGGGCATGAGGTAGATCGGGAACTGGGCCAGCGCGAAGTAGAGGAAGGTGGTGTCGGGCGTCGCCGCCCCGAGCGCCGCGATCAGGAGGCCCATGTTGCGCTGGCCGGTGGCGTAGCCGAGCACGAAGCGGTCCGCGCGCTGGAGCGGCCGCAACGCGAGCCAGGCCATCGCGAAGCCCGAAAGCGACACCGCGAAGGCGATGGCGAGGAAGCGGGCGACCCGGCCGGGATCGGACATCGCGGCGGCCGGCACCCCGTCCATGGCCGCGACCGCGAACAGGAAATACATGACGACGCCGACCCCGTCGAACCGGGCCTTGTGGGCGCGGATGCGCTCCTCCCCCATGACGACGCGCAGCACGGCCGCGGCCAGGATGGCGCCGCCGATGAGGAAGACCAGGCGGCGGATCAGGATGCCGAGGTCGAGGGGCACCACGGCGCCGGCGATGAGCTCTGCCAGGACCGGCGACACCAGGGGCGCCAGCGTGGTGGTGAGCAGCACCGCGCTGATGATGAGGGTCGGCTGCATCCCGAACAGCATCGCGATCGCCGGCGCCGACATGATCGGCGGCGCGGCGCCCAGCAGCGCGAGGCCGAGCACGAGGCCCGGATCGAGGTTCTCCCGGCCCACGATCGCGAGACCCAGGCCCACGATCACGGCCGGCGCCGCTACGAGCCAGAGGGAGGCGAGCACAAGCGGCCCCGGGCGGCGCAGGAGGAGCTTGAGGGCCGCCCGGTCGATCCGCGCGAAGGTGATGGTGACGAAGACGAAGATCGTCAGGCCGAGCAGGGGCCGGGCCGCGGCCGCGAATTGCGGCAGGGCGAGTCCGAAGAAGATGCTCAAGGCGAAGCCCTGCGTGCCGTAGCGGCCGATCAGGGCGAGGCCGTCGAGGAGGAGCTTCATGGCGGGGGTCCGGCCGGGCGCATGGGGCTGTCTAGCCCGGTGGGCGCGCAGCGCAAGCCGCAGGAGACGGTCTGGCCCCGTGAGCGCGCGGCGCAAGCGGCGCGTCGGCCGCCCGCTGATTTCACCGCGGGGCACTGGCGCGGCGTCAGCAATGTTGCCATATCGTGGCGCTTCACGGGGCGCCCGCAGGATCAGGCGGAGGCAGGACGGTCATGCGCAGTGACGTAGTGGTGTTGGGGGCCGGCATCGTCGGCGTGTCGATCGCGCTGCACCTCCAGAAGCGCGGCCGCCAGGTGGTCCTGATCGACCGCCGCAAGCCCGGCGAGGAGACCTCCTTCGGCAATGCCGGCCTGATCCAGCGCGAGGGCGTCTATCCGTACGGCTTCCCGCACGATTTCGGCGCGCTCCTGCGCTACGCGCTCAACAACACCACGGACGCGCATTACCACCTCGCGGCCCTGCCGCGGATCGCGCCCTTCCTGTTCCAGTACTGGATGCATTCGCGCCCGCAGCGGCACGAGGCGATCGCGCGGATGTATGCGCCCCTGATCGAGCGAAGCGTCACCGAGCATATGGCGATCGCGGCAGAAGCGGGCGCCATGCACCTCATCCGCCCGAACGGCTGGATCAAGGTCTACCGCACGCAGAAGGCCATGGACGCGGAGGTCAAGGACGCGGAGGAGACGAGGGCCGAGTTCGGCGTGAACTTCCGGGCGCTCGACGCCAAGGGCGTCGCCGCCGAGGAGCCACACATCAAGGCCGAGCTCGTCGGCGGCATCCACTGGACCGATCCGGCCTCGGTCTCCGACCCGCACCTCCTCACCATGGCCTATGTGGGCCTGTTCGAGCGCCTCGGCGGCAAGCTCATGGCGGGCGACGCCAGGACCCTGGAGGAGGGCGGGACCGGGTGGCGCGTGCAGACCGAGGGCGGGGCGCTAGAGGCCGGCGCCGCGGTGATCGCGCTCGGCTCCTGGGCCGACACGGTGACGGATCGGCTCGGCTACCGCCTGCCGCTCGCGGTCAAGCGCGGCTACCACATGCATTACCGGCCGGACGGCAACGCGGTGCTCAACCACCCGACCCTCGACTTCGAGCGAGGCTATTTCCTCGCGCCCATGTCGAAGGGCATCCGCCTCACCACGGGCGCCGAGTTCGCCCACCGGGACGCGCCCAAGACGCCGGTCCAGCTCGCCCGTGCCGAGCCGGTGGCGAAGACGTTCTTTCCCTTGGGCGAGCGCGTCGATCCGGAACCCTGGATGGGCACGCGCCCCTGCACCCCCGACATGATGCCGATCATCGGCCCGGCCCCGAAGCATCGGAACCTCTGGTTCGGCTTCGGCCACGCCCATCACGGGCTGACGCTGGGCCCGGTCACGGGGCGAATCCTCGCCGAGATGATCACCGGCGAGACGCCGGTGGTCGACCCGCGGCCGTACCGGGCCGACCGGTTCTAGGCGCTCCCTCGACCCGCAACTGGACTCCCTCTCCCCGCTCGCGGGGAGAGGGAGTCCAGTTGCGGGTCGAGGGAGAATCGGTCCCGCCAGGCGGGCAGGGCCCCCGGGAAGGGCAGGGCGGTGGCCTCGTAGACCCCGCGGGCGATGGCGCGGGCCAGGCAGTCGGCGGCGGTGGCGCCGAGGCGGATCAGGTCCGTGGCCTCGTCGCCGAGCGGGCGGCGCCCCGTGGCGGCCGCGAACACCGTGTCGCCGTCGAACATCGCGTGCGCGAAGCGCAAGGCCTTGGCGAGGCCGTCATGGGCCACGACCGCGAGGCGCTTCGCCTGCGCCTTGGTGAGCGCCGCGTCGGTGGCGACGAGCGCGATCGTGGTGGCGGGCTGGGGACCGCCCTTCCAGGCGAGCCGCCGCATCGCGGGCGTCACCCGCTCGGGCCAGCCGAGGCCGCCGAACTCGGCCCCCTCCTCGAGCCCGCCGGCCCAGAAATGCGGGCCGCCGCCGATCACCGCCGAGGCCAGCGCGTTGACGATCACGAGCGCCCCGACCGTATGACCGGACTCGGTCACGGCGCTCGCGGAGCCCAGCCCCCCCTTGAGGTCGACCGTGGTGGCGCCGTAGCCGCCGCCCGCGGTGCCGAGCGCGAAGGTATCGTGGGCCGCCGCCGATGCGGCCGCGTAGCCGAGATCGCGGTAGGGCGCGTGGCGGCCCCACTCCTTGTCGCCGCCGTTGAGGAGGTCGAAGCAGATCGCCTGCGGCACGATCGGCACCCGCACCGGGCCGACGGGAAAGCCGATGCCGCGCTCGCGCAGGAGCGACTGCACCCCGCCGGCCGCGTCGAGCCCGAAGGCCGAGCCGCCGCCGAGCACGATGGCGTGGATCGCCGGCACCGTCCTGTCGGGCTCGAGGAGGTCGGTCTCCCGCGTCCCAGGCGCGCCGCCCTGGACCGCGCAGGAGGCGACCGCCGGCTCGTCGAACAGGGCGACCGTGACGCCGGTGGCGACTCGCTCGTCCTGAGCGTTGCCGATGCGCACGCCGTCCACGTCGGTGATGAGGTTGAGAAGACCGGTCATCCCGGGATGAGAACCGCAAGTCAGGCCGCATCACAAGCCGGGGAGGGGCAGGGTGACGCCTTTCTTGTGAGCCTCGTAGGGACTAGAAGCCCCTTATGCTGACCGTCTCCCTGCCCGCGGCCGCCCTCGGCGGGCTCATCAGTTTCCTGAGTCCATGCGTGCTGCCGCTGGTGCCGCCCTACCTCTCGTTCCTGGCCGGCACGACCTTCGACCAGTTGAGCGCGGGCGACGACCGCGGCGTGCGGCGGCGGGCGGTGCTGGCCTCGCTCCTGTTCGTGGCCGGCTTCACGACCGTGTTCGTGATCCTCGGCGCCACGGCTTCCGCGCTCGGCCAGCTCGTCCGGCAATATCTCGACGTGCTCAGCACCGTCGCGGGCCTCGCGATCATCGCCATGGGCCTGCATTTCCTCGGCGTCTTCCGGATCGGGCTGCTCTACCGCGAGGCCCGCTTCCAGGTCGACCGGCCCATCGGGCTGTGGGGCGCCTACGCGATGGGCCTCGCCTTCGCGTTCGGCTGGACGCCCTGCATCGGCCCGATCCTCGGCTCGATCCTGGCGGTCGCGGGCGCGGAATCGAGCGTCGCGCAGGGCGCGTTCCTGCTCGGCGTCTATTCCGCCGGTCTCGGCATCCCCTTCGTGATCGCGGCGTTCGCGATGAAGCCGTTCACGGCTTTCCTGAAGCGCATGCGCTCGCGCTTCGCCCTGATCGAGCGCGCCATGGGCGTGCTCCTGGTCCTCACGGGCGTCGCCTTCCTCTCGGGCTGGCTCACGGAGGCCTCGTTCTGGCTCCTCGAGACCTTTCCGGCGCTCGGCCGGCTCGGATAGGGCAGGAATCGGGTCGCGGCGCCCGCCGGGACCGCGACAATGGCGGCCTCAACCCCAGGAGGTCCCCATGACGTTCGTTGTCCGCGGTCTCGATCCCGCCCCGTTCCGCCCGCTCTTCGCTCTCGCCGACGAGGCGCTCGCAGCGCAGGGGATCCGGCGCGTCCGGGCCGACCGCCCGGATGCCTATCCCTGCCGCGTGTCCCTGCGCCGGGTCGAGGAGGGAGAGGACCTGCTCCTCCTCAACCACGCTCACCGGACCGCGGCGCATTCGCCCTACCGCGCCAGCGGGCCGATCTTCGTCGGGCGCTCCGCGACCGAGGCCGCGACCTTCGCGGGAGCCCTGCCGCCGATGCTGCAGGACCGGCTCCTCAGCCTGCGGGCCTACGACGCCGACGCGTTGATCGTCGATGCGGAGGTCGCGGAGGGCCCCGCCGTCGAGGCCGTGCTCGAGCGCTTCCTCGCCGACCCCCAGGTCGCGGCGGTCGACCTGCACTTCGCGCGAAGGGGCTGCTTCGCGGCGCGGGTCGAGCGGGCCGGCTAGAATCGGTTTGCTCGCGATGGAATCGGGAGGGGCGGGCTGTCGGCTCCGCGACCCCGTCCGGATGCGATCCTGAAACAGCCTCACGGACTCTGGCCGGGGTCGCGCTCCTTGACCGCCGTCACGTGCAGCCACTCGGTCGGCTCGTTGTCGTATCCCGACCCGTCGGCCCGCTCCACCGCGATGTCGGCCCAGCGGGCGGGCCCGTAGGCCTGCCGCAGCCAGTCCGGGGAGGGGTAGTTGAAGTAGCGGCCGAACCGGTCGCGCCCCTCCTCCGACCCGGCCTTGTAGCTGGCGTAGAACACGCCGCCCGCTTTGAGCGCGGCGTGGATCCGCGCCAGGATGGCCGGCAGGTCGCGGCGCGGGACGTGCAGCAGGCAGGCATTGGCCCAGACACCGTCGTAGGCCTCACGCGCATCGAGATCGCCGAACAGCAGCACCCGGACGGGAATGCCGAGGCGCCGCTCGGCCTCGCGCGCGATCTCCGGCGTCCCGTCGGTCGGCTCGACCCGGAAGCCGCGGGCCAGCATCGCCGCGCTGTCCTGGCCGGCGCCGCAGCCGAGCTCCAGCACCGCGCCGCCCGGCGGCAGCGCCGCGAGGAAGCCGCTCAGGCGCTCGTGCAGCGGCGCCTGTCCGCGGCCCGCATAGGCCTCGGCCTCCGCGGCGTAGAACCCGAGCGTGGTGCTGTCGTGCGCGGTCATGGGGGCTCCGGACGCAGGGGAGGGCAGGGGAACGGAAAAGCCCGCCCCGGTCTCCCGGGGCGGGCTCTGTCCTGCCAGCGGGATGGGGTGATTACATGCCCATCTCGTTGCCGGTGTAGTCGATCTTGCCGTCGGCGCCCTTCTTCCAGGTGTACATCACGTAGTCGGGACGGGTGATGTCGCCCTTCTTGTCGAAGGAGATGTCGCCGATGACGGTCTTGAAGGGCTTCCCTTCGCGCATCTTGGCGGCCATCTTCTTGCCGTCGACGGCGCCGACCTGCTTCGCGGCCTCGGCCAGGATCTGGGCCGCGGCGTAGGAGTACAGGGTGTAGGCCTCGGGCTCGTAGTTCTTCGCGCGGAACTTGGCGACCGCGTCCTTCGCGTTCGGGTTCTTGCGCGGATCCGGCGAGAAGGTCATCAGGGTGCCTTCGGCGCCCGGGCCGGCGATCGAGACGAACTCGGCCGACACGATGCCGTCACCCGACATCATCGGGGCCTGGAGCCCCTGGTCGCGCATCTGGCGGATGATGAGGCCGGCTTCCGTGTGGAGGCCGCCGAAATAGACCACGTCGACGTTGGCCTGCTTCAGCTTCGACACGAGCGCGGAATAGTCCTTCTCGCCCGGGTTGACGCCCTCGTACATGACCTCCTTGAGGCCCTTGCCGTTCATGGCCTTCTGGGTCTCGTCGGCGAGGCCCTTGCCGTAGGGGGTCTTGTCGTGGACGACCGCGACCTTCTTGCCCTTGAACTTGTCGGCGAGGTAGCCGCCGGCGACCGCGCCCTGCTGGTCGTCACGACCGCAGGTCCGGAAGGTGTTCCACTTGCCGTTGTCGGTGAACTTCGGGTTCGTGGAGGCCGGGGTGATCTGAACGATGCCGGCTTCGTCATAGACGTCGGAGGCCGGGATCGAGACGCCGGAGTTGAAGTGGCCGACGACCATCTTCACGCCTTCGGCCGCGAACTTGTTGGCGACCGATACGCCCTGCTTGGGATCCGACACGTCGTCGCCGACGACCACCTGCAGCTTCTGGCCGTTGATGCCGCCGGCCGCGTTGATGTCCTCGACCGCCTGCTCGACGCCGTTCTTGAGCTGCGCGCCGAACGCGGCGTTCGGGCCCGTGATGGGGCCGGCCACGCCGATCTTGATCTGCGCGTTGGCCACGGTGGAGAACGCGAGGCCAAGACCGAGCGCAACGCCGGTCAACAGCAGTTTCTTCATGAGGTCACTCCTCTGGATGGTTCTTGATGGGCTTTGACGCCCGGTTCGGCGGGTGAGCCCGCCGTCCGCGTGCCATCATGCCGCTTTTTCGGCGGATGTCACGCCGGATTTCGCGCGGCCTTCGGCGAAAAGCCGCTGAAATACAGTCCTTTCCCGGTCCGGCCGGGTCGGGAGACACCGGTCCGGACCGGCCCGGTCAGGATTGCTGCGCCGCCCCGGCGCGCTCGCGCCAGGAGAAGGGGCCCGTGCGCTCGTAGAGCCAGCGGTACTGGGTCGTCATCTGCCGGGCGCGGGTGTAGCGGAAGCCGAGCGCCCCGATGATCAGGATCACCACGGCGTCGACGAGGTAGTAGTGGAGCGACAGCAGCGTGCCCTCGAACAGGGCGAAGTGGATGAAGCGCACCGCCCCGGCGAGGATCAGGAGATAGGCCACGAGCTGCCGGAAGTCCCGCCAGGTGAGGGCCATGGCCCGCCCGGTCATCCATGCGGCCCAGCCGCCCATGATCACGGTGATGAGCAGGAAGAGCCAGAAGGACGGTTCTTCGTAGAGGATGCCCTGCATGGTCGGTTCACTGTCCTCTTTGCGCGCAAGGATGGGCGGCGGGCCGGGGCTGGATCCGCATCAATGCCGCCCGCCCTCGAGATAGGCCGCCTGGACCTGCGGATCGGCCAGGAGCTCCTTGCCGCTGCCGCTCATGGTGATGGTGCCCGTCACCATCACGTAGCCGCGGTGGGCGAGCTTGAGGGCGTGGTAGGCGTTCTGCTCGACCAGGAACACCGTCATGCCGTCTCGCTCGTTGAGTTCTTTGATCACGTTGAAGATCTGCTTCACGATCAGGGGCGCGAGGCCGAGCGACGGCTCGTCGAGGAGCAGGAGCCGCGGGCGGCTCATGAGGGCGCGGGCGATGGCGAGCATCTGCTGCTCGCCGCCCGACATGGTGCCCCCGCGCTGGTACAGGCGCTCCTTGAGGCGGGGGAAGAGGGTGCAGACCCGCTCGAGGTCGTCGTCGAAATGGGCGAAGCCGTTCACCGAGGCCCCCATCTGGAGGTTCTCGTAGACGGTCATGCGCGGGAAGATCCGCCGCCCCTCCGGGGACTGGGCAATCGACATGCGCGCGATCTCGTGCGTCGGCACGCGGGTGATGTCCCGCCCCGCATAGGTGATCGTGCCCTCCCGCGCCCGCGGGTTGCCGAAGATCGTCATCATCAGCGTCGACTTGCCGGCGCCGTTGGCCCCGATCAGGGTGACGATCTCGCCCTCGTTGACGTCGATGTCGACGCCCTTGAGCGCGATGATGTTGCCGTAGAAGGTCTTGACCCCGCGTACGCTGAGCAGCGGCTGGCGGGCGGCCTGGGCCGCGCGGGTCTCGTCGACCAGGACGTTGATGCCGGCGACGCTCATGGATTCTCTCCGCGTTCTGTCCCCCTCTCCCCGTTCACGGGGCGAGGGCCGGGGTGAGGGGCGGGTCGGAAGAACGCGATGGCTCCGGTGCCCTTCTCCCTCCCCCCAGGGGAGGGCGACGCGGCGGCAGCCGCGCGGGGCGGGGTGTTCGCCGAAGGCGATCTTCGTCCCACCCTCTCGCCGGATGCGCTTCGCGCAAAACCCCACCCGTCGCCCTTCGGGCGCCACCCTCCCCTGAGGGGAGGGAGACCATCGGATGCATCGCGCTCCACCGACCGGCCCCTCACCCCGACCCTCTCACCGCAAGCTGGGAGAGGGAGATGCGCGGCGGGGAGAGGGGACGATGCGTGCCCGCTCATACCCCCACCTCCGCCTTCACCTGCTCGACCTCGGCCTCGACCTTCGCGATCTCCTCGTCGTCGACGCCGAGATAGGCCGCGATCACGCGCGGGTCGTGCTGGACCTCGGCGGGCGTGCCGTCCGAGATCTTGGTGCCGTAGTCCAGCACCACCACGTGGTCGGAGATCTCCATCACCACGCTCATGTCGTGCTCGATGAGCAGGATCGAGGTGCCGTGATCCTGGCGGATCGAGAGCAGGAGCTGGTTCAGCTCGAGCGACTCGCGCGGGTTGAGGCCCGCCGCCGGCTCGTCGAGGCAGAGCAGGACCGGGTCCGTGCACATGGCGCGGGCGATCTCGAGCCGGCGCTGGGCGCCGTAGGGAAGGTCGCCCGCCGGGTCGTCGGCCCGGTCGATGAGGTTGATCTTCTCGAGCCACCGGGTGGCGCGCTCGATCGCCTCGCGTTCGGCCGCCCGGTAGCCGCCGACGCCGAGCACCCCCAGCACCGTGTAGCCGGAGGCGATCATGAGCGGGTTGTGCTGGGCGACGAGCAGGTTCTCGAGCACGGTCATGCCGGAGAACAGGCGGATGTTCTGAAAGGTGCGCGCGACCTTGGCCTTCCAGTTGATGGAATGGCCGGGCAGGCGCTCCAGGAGAAGCTCCGAGCCGCCGGTCTTGCGCAGGCGGATCATGCCCTCCGTGGGCTTGTAGAACCCGGTGATGCAATTGAACACCGTGGTCTTGCCGGCGCCGTTCGGCCCGATCAGCGCGGTGATGTCGCCGCGCCCGGCCTGGAACGAGAGGTCGTTGACCGCGACGAGGCCGCCGAAGCGCATCGTGAGATGCTGCACGTCGAGGACGGGATCCTTCGTCCAGCGCATGGGATCGGCCGCGATCGGGGTGGGGATCTGGAGCGACATCAGCCGTGGCCCTCCTTCACGAGGGAGCCCGAGATGGCTTTTCGCTCCTTGAAGACCACGGAGGGCTCGCGCTCCGAGATCAGGCCGCGCGGGCGCCAGACCATCATGGCGACCATGCCGAGGCCGAAGATGAGGAGGCGGTACTCGTTCGGGTCGAAGCCCTGGCCGAAGATCGCGCTCAGGAAGCCGAGGTTGCGCAGCACCTCCGGCCCGCCGACGAGCACCACGGCCGCGATCGCGACGCCGAACTGCGAGCCCATGCCGCCCAGGACCACGATCGCCAGGATGATCGCGGATTCGAGGAAGTTGAAGCTCTCCGGAGAGATGAAGCCCTGACGGACCGCGAAGAACGAGCCCGCGAAGCCGCCGAACATGGCCCCGATCGCGAAGGCGGTAAGCTTGGTGTTGGTGGTGTTGATGCCGAGCGAGCGGCAGGCGATCTCGTCCTCGCGCAGCGCCTCCCAGGCGCGCCCCACGGGCAGCTTGCGCAGGCGCATGGTCACGAAGTTGGTGAGGAGCGCCAGGGCCAGGATGAGATAGTAGAGGAAGATCATCCGGTGCATCGCGTTGAACTCGAGCCCGAAGGTCGCCGCGAAGCCGTTCTCGCTCGCCGTAAAGGGGAGGCCGAAGAAGCTCACGCGGGGGATCGAGGTGATGCCGGCGCCGCCGCCCGTGACGTCGACCCAGTTGATCAGCACCAGGCGGATGATCTCGCCGAAGGCGAGCGTCACGATCGCGAGATAGTCGCCGCGCAGGCGCAGCACGGGGAAGCCGAGCAGGATGCCCCAGAACGCCGCGAGGATGCCCGCGAGCGGCAGGCAGATCCAGAACGACAGGCCGAAGGTGGTCGAAAGCAGCGCGTAGGAATAGGCCCCGACCGCGTAGAAGGCGACGTAGCCGAGGTCGAGCAGGCCCGCGAGGCCCACCACGATGTTGAGGCCCCAGCCCAGCATCACGTAGGTGAGGATCAGGATGCCGAGGTCGACCCAGTAGCGCGACTCGTTCAGGCCGCCCTGGATCAGGAAGATGATGAGGGGGAAGGTGAGCGCGATGCCGAGGAAGAGCGGCAGGCCGAAGGACGACACCTTCTGAAAGGCGCTCGGGGTGGCGTGGACCGGCTCGGTCGCCTGGGCTGCGCTCGGCACGGCCTTGCGGGCGGCGCGGCTCGCCGTGAAGGCGTGCTGGAAGATGCGGAGCGCGAAGACGAGGGCGCACAGCAGCGCCACGAGGCCCCAGCGCTGGCTCAGGAAGAGGTCGGCCCCGTTCTGCTCGGTCTTGAACGAGAGAATCGGGATCGAGAGGCCGAGCGTGATCAGGGCCGAGATCGCCGCATCCTTGACGGCGGCGGCCATGTCGAGGCGGCTCGGGACCGGAGCGGCCGCCGTCTGGGCGGTGGTGGTGATCGCGGGAGCGTTCATCGGGCTAGCTTCCGGTCCGGAGGTCGGGCCGTCCGGAGAGGCCGAGGGGCGGGAGCGTCGGCTGCGCAGCCGCCCGACCGCAGAGGCGGGCGGCTGGGGCACGCAAAGGGGAGGGAGCGTTCATCGCCTCGCCTCAGACCTTCTCGACCTCGGGCCGGCCTAAGATGCCCGAGGGCATGAAGATCAGCACGATGGCGAGGATCGAGAACGCGGCCACGTCCTTGTACTCGATCGAGAAATAAGCCGACCACAGGGTCTCGATCAGGCCGATGATGAGCCCGCCCAGCACCGCGCCCGGCAGAGAGCCGATGCCGCCGAGGACCGCGGCCGTGAAGGCCTTCACGCCCGGCACGAAGCCGTCCGCGAAGCTCACGACGCCGTAATAGAGGAGGTACATGGTGCCCGCGACCGCGGCGAGCGCTGCGCCGATCACGAAGGTGAGCGAGATAGTCTTGTCGACGTCGACGCCCAGCAGCGCGGCCATCTTGCGGTCCTGCTCGCAGGCGCGCTGGGCCCGGCCCAGCGGCGTCTTCTGGACGATGTACCAGAAGATCGTGAGCAGCACGGCCGTGACCACCATGATGATGATCTGCTTGTACGACAGGGCGACCGTGTAGCCGTTGGTGCCGGTCCAGAGCGGGATCACCTCCTGAACCATGGGCGGGGTCGGCTTGTTGCGCGCGCCCTGCGCGACCTGCACGAAGTTGGCGAGGAAGATCGAGACGCCGATGGCCGAGATCAGCGGCGCGAGGCGGAACGAGCCCCGCAGCGGCCGGTAGGCGAGGCGCTCCGTCACCCAGCCCCAGAGCGAGGTCAGGACCATCGAGAGGATCATCACGATGAAGAGCGCCAGGGCGATGGAGGAGATCCCGAGCCAGGTGGTGAGGATCAGGAAGAGGATCAGGGCGATGAACGCCGAGAGCATGAAGACGTCGCCGTGCGCGAAGTTCACCATGCCGATGATGCCGAAGACCATCGTGTAGCCGATGGCGATGAGGCCGTAGATCGACCCCAGCGTCAGCCCGTTGATGAGCTGCTGCACAAATACTTCCATGTTCCGCCCGTCCCCTCTGGAGGGATTATCGTTGGTGGACCCCCAGCAAAGCACGATGCAGGTTCGAGGCCAAGTCGGGCTCAAGTCCCGTCCCGACAAACCCCGAGCAAATGGCCAAGCCGGGCGCAAGGTGGCGGGTCTCTAGCAAAGACCTTCAGGCTCCACAACGGCTTGCCGGGCGGGTTTCCTAACATGTTAACGGGCCGGAAACCCGCTCCCCGCCAGGGCTTTGGCCCGGCCCGCCGGGGATGCGCCTTCCAAAACGGGCTCCCGAGGGCCATATCACCCGGGCTCGCCCGAGCGCGGCCTCCCGAAGGCCGGCGGCGCGACCCGGAACCCCGATGCTGCAACCGACCGCGCCCCTGAACTCGGCCGATACCGGCGCCACGAAGCTCGATGCCGTGATCTTCCGCCAGGGGATGAGCCGGGTCGCGGGGGCGGTTCACGTGGTCACGACCGACGGGCCCGCCGGGCGGGCCGGCTTCACCGCGACCGCGGTCACGCCCGTGACCGACAGCCCGGCCTCGCTCCTCGTCTGCATCAACGCGGCCGGCCGCTCCGGCCGTTCGCTCACCGCCAACGCCGTGTTCTGCGTCAATACGTTGAGCGCGGACGACGTCGCCGTGGCCGACACCTTCGCGGGGCGCTCGGCACTCGAGGGGCGCGACCGGTTCGCGGTCGGCACCTGGGACACGCTCCTGACCGGGGCGCCGCTCCTCGCCACGAGCCTCGTGGCCTTCGACTGCCGCCTCATGGACGTCCGGCTCGTCGCGACGCACCACGTGATCATCGGAGAGATCGTCGGCATCCACCTCGGCGAGACACGGCCCGCGCTGGTCTACCAGGGCCGGTCCTATCACGCGCTGTGAGGGAGCGAGGCCCGCGCCCCGCGCCGGCCTGCCGGGGCAGGGCCTGTCATGCCCTCCCGGCCGGCGGCGCCCGCACCCGCCCTCAGGCCCCTCCCGCCTCGCGCTCCATCTCGGCGAGCACCGCCTGCGCCTCCTTGAAGCCGGTCCGGGCGACGGGCAGGCCGCCATAGGCGCCGGCATGCAGCAGGACCTCCTTGAGCTCCTCCCGGGTCAGGCCGTTGTTGATCGCGCCGCGCACGTGCACCCGGAACTCGTCCCACTGGCTGCGGGTCGCCGCGATCACGAGAGTCACGACCGAGCGGATCTTGGGGTCGAGTCCCGGGCGGGACCAAACCTCGCCCCAGGCGAAGCGGGTGATCACGTCCTCGAGGTCGCGGTTGAAGTCGGTGGTGCCCGTCCGGCGCGCGTCCACGTAGGAGTCGCTCAGCACCTGCCGGCGCATCCGCTCTCCCGCGGCCCGGCGTTCGTCGTCCGTCATCGCGCTTTCCTCAGCCTTCCGTCCTGCATGCGGCGCCGGTCATCGGGCTCCCCTCGACCCTTCGCCCTGCCTGCCGTTGGGGTCCGTCATTTCGATTCCCCCAGGCCTGCGTTCATTGCATCTGGCTCTCGCAGGCGCCGTGAGTAGAGTAGGCGCGGATTTTCAGCCCGAGACAAGATCGAGGAGACCAGCCTCATGGCGATGACGATGCAGGGCGAGGTGCTGCTGCCGGCCGGGCGCGACCGGGTTTGGGCGGCGCTCAACGACCCGGAGGTGCTGAAATCCTGCATCCCGGGCGTGCAGGAGCTCGAGAAGACGGGCGACACGGAGTTCCGTGCCACCGCCAAGGTGGCGGTCGGCCCCGTGAAGGCCTCGTTCAAGGGGGTGGTGACACTCTCCGACCTCGACCCGCCGAACGGTTACACGATCTCGGGCGAGGGGCAGGGGGGCGTCGCGGGATTCGCCAAGGGAGGCGCCAAGGTCCGGCTCGAGGACGCGGAGGGCGGCACGAGGCTCGCCTACGACGTCAACGCCCAGGTCGGCGGCAAGATCGCCCAGCTCGGCGGGCGACTCATCAACGGCGTGGCGAAAAAGTATGCGGACGAGTTCTTCGCCAACTTCGCCAAGTCCCTGTCTCCGGCCGAAAATGCGGCCTGAACGCGGGTTTTGGCGCGCTGGCGCCGCCGCGTGAGCGCTTGACCGCCGATTCCGGCGGGTTCACATTCGATTTCGACAGGCCGAGCCCCGCTCGGCGAGTCCAACCAGACGCCCCGAAACGGGTACGCACGAGGAGCGGCCGGGCACCGTCACGCCGGCCGAGAGGAGGACAAACTTATGGCCACCGTCACCCTGACGGTGAACGGACAATCCGTCACCGCTGATGTCGAACCCCGCACCCTGCTGGTGCAGTTCCTGCGCGAGAACCTGCGCCTCACCGGCACCCATGTGGGCTGCGACACCAGCCAGTGCGGCGCCTGCGTGGTGCACCTCAACGGCGAGGCCGTGAAGTCCTGCACGATGCTCGCCGTCCAGGCCGATGCCTGCGTGGTCACCACCATCGAGGGGCTCGCCAACGGCGCCGAGCTGCATCCCATGCAGGCTGCCTTCCGCGAGCATCACGGGCTCCAGTGCGGCTTCTGCACCCCCGGCATGATCATGGCCGCGGTCGACCTCGTGAACCGCAGGGGCCACGCCCTCGACGAGCACACGATCCGCGCCGAGCTCGAGGGCAATCTCTGCCGCTGCACGGGCTACCACAACATCGTCAAGGCGATCGCCGCCGGCGCCGAGGCCATGGCGCAGACCCCCGTCCGCGAAGCCGCCGAGTAGCAAGACACCCTCTCCCCGCCTGCGAACTCCCTCTCCCCGCCTGCGGGGAGAGGGCTGGGGTGAGGGGCCGGTCGGAAGAGCACGATGTCGACGGGTCG